>Ga0315320_10000175_pt1 | contig 50701 bp, 42 predicted proteins | sample M140m21515metaG_FD_203458 | JGI IMG/M metagenome (GOLD analysis project Ga0315320, IMG submission 203458) | Ammonia-oxidizing marine archaeal communities from Monterey Bay, California, United States - M1 40m 21515 | ecosystem: Environmental > Aquatic > Marine > Coastal | place: USA: California... | reverse complement strand
TGAACCAAAATAAAGAAACCGTTAAATTATGTGTGAATATGGATTGTGAAAGATATCCACCTGACTGGGATTTTGAAGAAGATACCGAAGATACTTATCAACAAGGCCAGTGGAAAAAATGTTGCTTATGTGATGGATATTTTGATGATGATGGAATGGGAGATATTTTATATGTACAAGAAGAGCCAAATAATCAAGAAGCCGAGTGTGATTTATGTGGAAAAACTGAAGATATAGTTCAAATGAAAGGTTGTGGACAATATCTTTGTGGAAATGCTTGTGATGAATCAGATGATGAATAATAATAATAATTTTAAGTTGCGGATGTAATTTCTTTCATTTTAAACGCGTTATAAACAGCAGCATATTTAATATTGTGATTTTTAATTAGAACAGTTTTATTTCTATTTTTGAAAAATGTATTATTGAATATAATAATATTATACTTTTTCTTATTTCCTAATTTATTTTTGTTATACATTTCTCTCATCTGTTCATCTGTCAATTCTCCTTTGAATCCCTTTTGACCATGAATTCTCATATAACTAATATCACTGTTGGGGTTTCCAAAATTTAATCCATTGGGCATAGTTCCTACCCAATTTGGTGTTTTTTCATCTTTAATAATATAAGTTCCACATATGTTGATTTTATATTTATCCATTTCATCATAGACATAAGAATTAATCCATGATTTATTGCGAAATTCTATAATCATATTAATATCTTTGGGGAAATACTCTTTTAATTCACGAATTCTAGATAAATTAATCTCTGAGAAATTAAATGATGGAGGTAATTGAAATAATATTGATACTATTTTCTCTCTACAACATTGAATCTTGTTCCATAATGTATCCCAGGCTTCTTTTACATCTTTCAATCTTTTAATATGTGTTATATACTTGGATGCCTTGATACTTAATTTAACATTTGATGGATAATTATTCCATGCCTTAACTAATGTTTCAGTTGGAAGGCGATAAAATGTAGTATTTATTTCAATACAATTTAAATCTAATTCGAACCATTTTTTGCTTCCAACCATAAATCCAGCTGTTCCAGTTAAATAGGTCATTGTTAATTTAATAATATTTAATCTTTAAAAAACTAAATATTATAATTCAATTTTATTACATATCTGTATGTAAATATACCAGTCTAGAATTAGAACGAATCCATTTGAATATTCCTATAATAAAGTCTACTATAGTAAAAGCAATAGTAGGATATAAAGCGAGAGCAGCAACAATGGCCCATAATTTAAGTTCTGTGTATCTTTTAGTAATTATGATGGCTAATATCAATAATATAATAAGGTATTTATATTTATTTTGGAAATGATGGGACCACCAGCCAGCGGTTCCATTTTGTTCATTTTCATAATAGGCTTTTCTATCAGAAATTTCAATAATATGAATTTGTTTTTCAACTTCTTTTTTAAGAAGAGCATTTTGTTTAGTTAACATTTCATATAGTTCTTTGGTATGTTCTGTATTTTGAATTTGACTAGTAAGTAATCCATGTTCTCTATTTAAGACTTTCATATGATTTTCATGTTTTTCTACCATTTTACGACGGACTTCCATAGCTGTTTGTTTGTATCTATTTTGGTCTAGAGAAGCACCGCGATTGGCTCGTTTATCTTTAATGTCTTGTTGTTCTTTAATATAAGAATCAACAAAATCAGTAACTTTACTAGCAGTATTATTCATCATTTTATTAAATTTTGCTATATTCAAATGCTTACCCAAATCATCTGCTTGAAGACATTTACTAGGGTCTGATTCAGTAGCATTTTGTTGTTCATTAATATTAGGATCATAATCAGATGCGCTTGACATTATATTAATATATCAAAATATTTAAAAAGTAGCAAAACTGGTATTATCCATATCACTATATCCCTTAACTCCTTTACTATTAGTTTCAAAAACATTAACATTAAAATCTGATTTACCGAAAGAATTTTGTAAGCATTTGGATCCTACAAATCCTTCACTTTGACTATCTTTATAACTAGGAGTAACACATTTTTTGTTAGTATTATCCCAAACAGTTCCATAGTCATTACCTTCAGGGCAACAAGCCTCAGCAGCACAAGACATAGTTCTGTCTTGTTGTTTTGGCTGATCATCATCATTACTGTCACTATCTAAATCAACATTTTCAGAGTCAAATGGGAAATTATACTCAGAAAATACCATATTATTTCGTCTAGCGAGGTCGATTGCTTGATAAACTACTACAACAATTGCTAATCCTACTAAAATACCAATAAGTGCCAAAGAAATATTTTTTGAAAGAATTTCTTTTTTCATTAAAATTCCTAAAATTAATATTGGAATACAAAAGTAGACAATAGTTTTCATTACATTTGTTTGTGCTCCATATTTCTCACTATAATAGTTGTTAATTTCAGCCATTCTTACTTTATTATATCTAGCTTGCTCTAAGGCAGAAAGATTTTTATTAGCATTTTGTAATTCTTTACCGACAACGCCAGTAACAGCAATTTCGTCGACCAAACTATTTCTAGATTCAGCAACATTTGCTTGAGTTGAAGCATAACTAGCACTGACTGATGTATACAAACTAGATTTAAGTGCTTGTAATTGTTGAATTTGTTGTAAAAGAGCATTTTGTTTATTAACATCAGGATTTGTTTGAACACTTAATGCTTCTAAATTATTATAAATACTTTGAATTTGAGCATCTATTTGACCAATCGTCTGTAATGTTTGATCATCTCTTTGTAATTCTTGTTGAATCATTTGACTATCCATTATATATTATCACGAGAGATAATATATAATTATGGTAATTTATTTATTTCATAAATTTAAGAGCTCCAGCTGTTATTCCCATAGCAGCTATACTCCACAATAAGAATTTTTTATCATTACTTAACATATTAAGAGTAGCATCTTCTTCTAATGCGACATCGTGTTTTGTTAGTTTACTAGTTTTTTCAATACTACTATAAACTTGTTCGTATTTTTGTAATCTATTTTTCAAGAGATTAAATTCACTCATAAGTCTGTTATTTAATTGAATATCTTCAGATCCTAGTTGAACGATTTTGGCGTGTATTTTTTCTAAGATAGTATTTAAATTTTTATATTGAAGATTAACATTTTGTAAATCTCTGGATGATATTGTCCCTAGAGCACAAGTGGTAGAACTATTCATTGTGGGACCCAGACTATAATTAAATTCATTCTGAGATATAGGAGTTACAGTTGAACTACAACTACTTTCTAAAGAAGTAGCAGGCATTCTTACATAAAGATTATATGCGGAATCTTTTATTCTACTATTACTAGCACCAGGCCACATATTACCAGATTTTAAGGAGTATGAACTACCTTGTGTTTCAAATCCAGCACAACCATTAGTCTCTCTACATAAATTTTTAACATCATCAATATTTGTAAATGTTCCCTGACTAATAATATTGCCAGGAGACCTGTATCCATAAATCAATTGAAAATCCCCAGGAGCATTAACAACACCTTTTCGTGCCATACTAACTGGAATTCTTTTTGCTTCAAGATTATCAGTAATATGAAATGTTTGATTTAAATTACCATTTTCGGCACCTGCTGTAGTGTATTTTGAGAAAGTTGGAACTGGAGGATGATATGTATGATGAGTTCTTCCCAAAAAACTTTTATGTGAAGTTGTATATCCTGGAATCTCTCCACCTAATCGTTGACCATTTCCATTGCTAGTACAATATTTATTATCATCTACTACATTACTAGCGTTTCCACCAACATAACATGGCGCTACTCCATTTGAACCAACTTGTTTTCCAAATATAAATGTATTATTCCCCATATCCGCAGCTCTTTGTTTACATTGTTCAAAAGTACTATCACCTATATTACTTTGATATTCTCCAGGATTACCACTAAAACAACCATTATATGTTAGTTTGCTAATAGTATTTGGCTCGGTTACAAAGACATTTTCTCCGGTGTGTTCACATGATTGATTATTTATCATATTTGTTCCTTTAACTAGCTCAACACCATTTGTTTTAACTATTTCTCCCATAGGAGCTTGTCCTATACTAAATTGCTCCCCTTCATCAGGAGTAGTTTTTGTAGAACTGGACGACCATCCATTAGGACACCCATTCTTTCCTTGAATAGCGTTTCCGATTGTTGGATTTGGTAACCATTTATATGTTCCACGTTCTGTAACATATCCAGTTTGTCCTGTTTTATCATCTGAAATCCATTTATTTGCGAATTTATTATTCGATTTATTACTAGCACTGATATATTTTCGAGAATTATCTAATCTATCTTCAATGGCCTGATTATAAGCCTGTAATTCTCTGTTATATTGTGTCTGAAGCTCTTTTAGTTCTTGGAAATCATCAAGATTTTTTTCGATAACTGGTCCTCCACAACTTTGTTTTGTTAACTTAATATTAAATTCTTGTCTTCTATTTGAGTTTAATGTAGTGCTCCACGCAGTATTTTGATTTCTATCAATCAAAGAAACAGTTGTTCCATTTAATCGTTCTTGACAACAGTCAGGGCGATTATAAATAACAATTTTTTTAACATTTACTAATTTACCTAAATCAACTTCCCACCATCCACCACTTGTTGATGAAGAGCAAGCACTATTAGGCCATGCTTCCGTTGCTGAAACATTTCCATCTAAAGCCATATATGGATTTGTTCCTTGATAATATGAACTCATTGTTGCTGTAGGAGTTCCAGGAAGTCTTTCTCTTACTCTACACATATGATTATCAACTCCATCACCAGTAACTACGGGATCTCTATAAATCCAACAATTAGGATTTAATCCTGTTGTAGATTTCTCCGTTTCGATTTCCCAAGCAGAACATTTTTCTCCATTAGACATACCAGAATTATTATTACATCTTTCTTCACATTCTCCAGTAGTTATTTGTCCCATATACATTGAACCAGGTGTTCCAGTAGTCTTGCCGACATTAGTATCTTTTCTACACATACCATTAGTAACCTTATATGTATTGGAATAATTACTATTGTCTTTAACTAAGGCAACATTAGTTCCATTTTCATCATATACTTCAACTTGTTGAATTGTTAAAAAATTACCTGATTGGTTTAATTTAACATACCGAATTTTATCCGTTTCACACATTACCATTTGTCCAGGGTCAGCACCTTGTGGAATGTCGAAATTTGATGGGTTTTTTTTTTGAGTTAATCTTGATATAACATCAAATCCTTCAATACCATCTAAATCTTTTTTAAGATTTGTTTCTTGTTTTTTTCTATTTCTAACATAAAATTCACCATCTTTGACAGTTTTTGACATTATTAATATATTATTATAATAAAAAATATATTAATTTATTTATAACGGATCAACCATTAATGTGGATAAATATTTCCAAAAAGCTACTCCATAAGATTCAGCTTGTTTGTAATAATACTTAATAAAAATTAAAATCCAAATTCCGACAAAAGCATAAGCTATTGGTGATATACTTTCACTAGAGGAACCGATTATATGAGATGCTAAAAATAATGATATTATCACTAATAATATCCATAAAAAGTAGACTGAATAATTAGCTTGTTGTCTGAAATCACTGTTTTCTTCTTCTCCAATAGCGTCGGGTTGTAATAAAAGGGCATTGATTCTTTTTCTATCTCGTGCTAATTTATCCAGTAGGTTAGATAATTCATTGTTAGTCGTTTTCCTGGTTGTAGTTAATGAATTATTTACTTTCTCTAATCCAATATTATCTTCTTTGGATTGGTCGATTAAACTTTTTATTTCTGTTTGAAGTTGTTTCATTTGATTTAAAAGTGTTTCTCCTTCAGAGCCACCTAATCTAGAACTTCCATTGGGGGCTAATGATGTTATTATTCCATCTTGATATTGTGGATTGGTGGTTCCTCCTTTTACTCCACCGTAACATGTTTGTCCCCAGCCTCCTGTATCAGTTGATGTATTGTATACAACACTAGAATAGGCTGTATCTTTATCTTGAACTGCTTTTACTTTACATTCATCAATATTTTTACCTTGTCCTAGATATTTCCAATTATCATTACTAGATTTTGGTTGTGATAAAGCCCCAGTCATATAATTTTCATTAGGAATATTATCCCAATATCCGCCAGATGATTCTGGAGTATGAACATAAATAGCGTCATTGGTATTTGTTATATAAAAATTTTCCGAGTTATCAGGATCACCTGATACAGTTGCTACACCAGAGGCGGCATTATCGGCTCTTACCCACTTAGATGTTCCTAACATATCTGTTTTATAAATAGTTCTATTCATTCCAACCGCGTAAACATATTTATTAGATGTGGCATTTATCCAATAAAATTGCCAGTTTGTTTGATTACCATTTCCAAATCTTTTCCATGAACCAGTTCCATTAATTGATTTCCACCACGCATGTTTATTAGTATCAATACCATATACATATTGGTTACTACAGCTCAATTGAACCATTGATGGTGTATTCTTGTTATTTTTAACATATAATTCTGTTTTGTTTACTTTTACATTATTAGCTCCAGGTATTAAATTGTTTCCAAATGGTTTAAAACTACCTAACGCATACCACCACCAACTATTTGTGGAACCACTTAATAAACATGGACCACCATTCCATCTAAGCCCACCCCAAGCAACACCTGTATATGGAACGCTAATTGCTTGATATCCATCAACTTGTCCGCTGCGATTATTTCGAACAGTCCAAGGATTAGATGTTTGTTTCCAAATCTGAGGTGATGTAAGGGTATTATTTTTTGGATAAGTCATTTTAAATGTTAGTTTACCATCATCTCCTCTAAAATTTTCCAAATTCTGTAATTGTGAATAGTTGGCAGCATTATTATTTACGCTATTTCGATTGGCTCCATTATTCTTCGTCCATTTCCAATTATTATTTGTTTGACGAAATACTAATGTCCATTCCTTTGATGGTGTTGTATCTAAAACCCAATTACCATCACATGGGTCTTTACATCTATATACATTATGGTCGGAATTAACTCCCCATACATATCCTCCTCCTTGAGAAATATTTGTTAGTTTACCAGGTATATTAGTCCAACTACCAGTTCCATCTTGATTCGTTTTATAAATATTTCCGCTATTATTAACACCCCATACTTCTTTATCTCCACCAGTTAATTGTTTTAAACTTCCTCCAATTTGTTTCCATTGTGAATCATCACACGGTTTTTTACATTTGAAAATAGAATCATTAGAATTAACTCCCCAAATATAATCTTTACCGGCGCCGCTAATTTGTTGTAAAGAACCTCCTATTCTTCTCCAACCTCCACTAGGTGGCTTACGATTAATGGTTTCTGATTGAATTAATTTATCATAGGCAGATTGTGTAGAATTATATTGCTTAATTTTCATTTCCAATTGTTTGGCTAAAACTCTGGATTCAATTATTGTTTCATATTTGCCAGGTTTTTCATTAGTCACTGTGTCAACAAACGACATTATATTATATATATAGTTTTATAAGAAATAAATATATAATCCATTTAAACAATAGTTATGGAATTGCTAGTAACAACAATCTTGTTGTATAGATAAACTATGAATAATAGAGTAAATACAGCAACTATAACATAAGATAGACCGGCAATTTTTTTAGAATCAGAAGCATAAGCAGCCATTGATAAACTAATTATTAAAAACATTAAAAGAATCCATATTAATAAAAAATAATAATTGGATGTCATTCTGAGGTTGGAATCTTCTTGTTCACCGCCAGCAGTAACTAACATTCTCTTATTCTTTGCTAACATTAAATTATCTTTATCAATTTGATCAATATAGGTATTCATTTTACTTCGCGTTTGAGAAAGCTGATTATTAATACTTTGGTCTTGGGTAGAGAGAGAATTAATTTCTTTTGTAATAGCTGCTGCCTGAAATTTCAATTTAATATTTAATTGATTTAATTGTTTCCAGATTGTAGGATTAACATCTAACGACATACAAGGTTCAACTGACGACATAGAATTACCTGACGGGATAGCATTATAAGCATCGTTAGATAATTCCAGAATATTCATTTGAGCACATGAACTAGACATTTTGGTTCCTTCAGGGAAAGAGTGTTTATAACCTTGAATATCAACCCAAGCCATATCTCCACTGTCAGTATTTTTAACAACTTGACCAGCAGCTCCACAAGGAGTTCCAACATTCATATTAGCACCGCGTGTTAGTTGAGTAGGAACCTCGCCTGGTAATTGTTCGTATCCAGCTGGACAACCCTCTGGATTACCATCATTCCAAGCATCAGCGGAATACCAATAATAATTACCAAAATTATTAACATAATAGATACCCCCACTAGAGTTTTTAATATTTTTACCTAAATAAGGAGATACTTCATTTAATTGGTTTTTTCTATTCATTAAATCTTCACTAAATTGTTTATAAACTTGATTATATTGAGCTATTGTTTTATTAAATTCATTCTCAATACTTTGTAATCCTTCTACAGTTTTTTTGTCCTTGAGAGATAATCCCGATGAACCATTTAAACCTTCAATAAGAGAACCCTCTTGGATTATTTTTAAATGTGGTTTGACTATATCATCTACTTCTTCATTATAATTTAAAATTGCTTTTCCTTGTTCTAAATTATATTTAAATGTGCCATTTCCTTGAGTATTAAACATTTTACTATAAACTATAAACAGAAAAATGTTTTTTATAATGTAAAATTAGACAGATTGGTTTAATTTATCTTTAATTTTATCATAAATTGTCATTAATATTTTTTCAATAATAAGTCCTAATACTAGTACGACTAATATAGCCATAATATTTTGTTTAAGATCTAATTTAAAGCTACGATAAAAGATTCCACATATAATAATACCAATTATCATAACAATAATTATTCTTATTTGTTTTCTATACCAATCGATTTCATCATCGAATAATCCTTCCGCTGTTAAAGAGGACCGTTTTAAATCCCTTACATCATTTTTCAGGTTAACATTTTCTGTTTGGAGGATTTCAATTTCCTTAGTTAATTCATTGGAAAGCTGTTGATTGACATCAATTTCAACCTCCATTTTATTCTTAAGAACAAATCCTTGTGAATTTATGTCATTTACTACTGATTTAACATGTTGAATTTCTTGAGCAGCAATTACATTTTTTGGATTTTGTAAATAGGAAACATAATGAGGAACAAAATTTTCTAAAATTAAAAAAAATCTCTGATTTAAATTTGTTAATTGATTTTTTGTTTGCTTAATAATTTCCATTATATTTATTACTGAGAACATATTCTATAATAATCGGCTGTAATTGCTGTTTTACTAGGTCGGATTATTTTACAAATTTGACCTGGACGAAGTCCAATTGCGATTGCTACAGGGTCATATCTAGATATTTGTGGAATTTCACTATCTTTACTAACATTAAAAGTTTTTTTGAATTCTACAACCTCTTCATCTTTTAAGATTGTATGCTTTGGAACATATTCATGTTCTAAAATATTGAATTGAAGTCTATCTAAATTATAAATAATAATAAAGATTCCTTCTTGTTCCCATATTTCATTTAAAATATTGAGTAAAGGGTCATGTGGGTCTTGTTTAATAAGAATCATTAAAGTATCTCCCTTATTTAATACTTGTTCTAAATTATACAAGTCATCTATGTAATCATTAATATTTTCACGCCTGAGAGTTTTTGCTAAATGGTATTTTACATAAATTTTATCAGACTTTTCATTCTTTGACATTAACATATCCAACTGTTTATTATTATTCATAATGTGGACTTCATTAACACTAAATTCTTCATAATCTTTGGTGTTAAATCCTTGCTCTTGTAATAATTTTAACAAAACTGTTCTGGATTTAAATAACGACGATGTAGTTTGACTAGACTGCGACATTCTTATTTATAATACAAAATTATATTTTTATTTTGTTTCAATTTTATATTATAATAATTAAAATTTAATTGTTTTCTTCTCACTAGATTCATTTTCTTCGTCTTTCTTTTCTTCTTCTTTTTCATTTAAATTATCATTTATTATTAACTCAATTCCATCATCCCTTTTAGGTTTTGTTTTTTTTAATAATTCTGTAATATTTTCAACTTCTTTATTATCTAGTGTTGTATCTATTTCTATGTCAGGATTTATTACTTGATTATGTGTTGTTTCTATAGAATTATTATTTGGCATAATAACCACAGGTTTGTCAGAATCTAAAACAACTATTTTTCCTCCACCGGTATAACTATTTGGCAAAGGAGGAGGAGATCCTGATGGAGAAGCTGGGCGATACTCGGGACTTTCTGTAGGATATGGTGGAGTTTCATTCGGTCCATAAAGAGGACTTGTTGGTGGGGTTCCAGTTGGTGTTGTTGGAGCATAAAGAGGACTTTCAGGAGCATAGGGTGGTGAATTAGGGTCATATATTGGTGAATTAGGATTATAAAGAGGACTTCCAGGAGCATAGGGTGGTGAATTAGGATCATATATTGGTGAATTAGGATTATAAGCAGGACTTCCAGGAGCATATACTGGTGAATTAGGGTCATATGCTGGTGAAACTTCTCGTTCTCTTTGAACTTTATCCATAGCAATACTCCAATTATTAGGAACTTGATTATTATTTAATGATTCAATCATGACATTAGGAGGAATGGGTGTTCGATCAATCATATAAATCATTGCCTTTGTTTTCCATCCAGCAGGATAACGGTTTGGTAATTGACCATCATTTTCTCCAACAAACCATACTTCTGTTGTATCGCCTTTAGTATTAAGAATAATAGACTTATAGGCTTCACCTCGATCTTCATCATAACTATAATAAGACCATCCGAGTGCTTCAGGTTCTAAGGTAATGCTTTCTTCTTTGGGAAATTCAATAGGTTCGTTAACAGCATCCGGAGTTTCTAATAATGTATGTTTCAATGCTTTATCTTTGTTATCTCTATTAATCTTTCCAATTTCAAGTTTAATATCAGCATCTTCATCTTCATTCTTAGTTAGTTTTGCTATATTATTAGAGAATCCAAGTGATGTTAATTGATCAATATTATCTTCGGTTATTAATCGCATTTGAATATTCATTGCCTGTAATTCTTGAATTAATAATTTAAAGGCATATGGTATTCTTAAAACACTAAAATTTCTTCCATATTTGGATATATTTTCAATATTTAATTTTTTATCAACTGTTGTATGGAACTTAATAGGTCCGTCAGACATTGGACTCAAAAATAAATTTTGACTATTGTTATAAATAGCAATAGAACCAGTATTATTACAAACTGCCATAAAATATTCATCACCTCTATTTAACATAGATTCTTGTAAAAATCCAGCAGCTCCATGAGCAATAACACCATCTCGTTCCATTTCTCCTATTCTTAATCCACCATCATTTGCTCTTCCTCCAACAGTTTGTCGTGTCAAGCTAGTCTTTGGTCCTCGTGCTCTATGATTAATTTTATCTTTAACCATATGTTTCAATCTCATATAATAAGTAGGACCAATATAGATCTCAGCATCTAATTGTTCACCATTCATTCCATTATATAATATCTGATTTCCTGTAGAATTATAACCATTTTGAGTTAATATTTTTCCAAATTTATCGTGTTTTGAACCTTTATTTATAAATGCGGTACAATCACCATAACCACCAACATTTAAACAGGCTTTTCCCATTAAAGTTTCAACTAATTGTCCAATAGTCATTCTAGAAGGTAATGCGTGAGGATTAATAATAATATCTGGTCTAACACCATCATCAGTAAATGGCATATTTTCTTCTGGAATAACAAGTCCAACTGTTCCTTTTTGACCACATCTACTACAAAATTTATCTCCAATAGCAGGGATTCGTTCCTCTCTAATTCTTACTTTTGCTAATCGGAACCCTTCTTCATCTTCAGTCATAAAAGTTTTATCTACTACACCCAATTGTCCCTTCTTAGGATAAGTTGAGTCATCAACACTAATATTTGGGTCGGATAAATTAGTTTTAACCTTTCCAATGATAGCTGTTTTATCGTCTACAGGAACATTCTCTTTAATGAGACCATAACCATCTAATTGACTATAATCATAACCATATTTTTTACCATCTACTGTAGTGTTTTCAATATTTTGAAAATGTGAATCAATAGTGCTATCACCTACCTTTGAACTTTCTTCACGATTTTCATACATATTATAGTAGGTTGTTCGAAACATACCTCTCTTAAGCGAACCTTCATTAAATAAAATAGAATCTTCAACATTATAACCTCCGTAAACCATAATAGCAACAATTACATTCTCTCCATATGGATGTTCTTCATTATTAATGAATTGTAAATATCTACTTTTAACAAGAGGTGTTTGTCCATAATTTAAAACGACTCCCATTTTATCAATTCTACTAAAAAAGTTTGAACTATATAATGAGACTGCTTGTTTTGCCTGGCCACAAAAGAATAAATCTCTTGGTAATTGATTATTTTCTGGGAATACAATTTGATTACCCATAACTCCTAATAATAACGATGGATGAATTTCAATATGTGTATATGGTTTATTATCTTCAAAATCGTAATCATTTGAAATTAAAGCACTTTCTTCTTCTGCTGTATCAAGATATTCGATAACAGCTTCGGTATTGTCTAATTTTTCGAAATCTGTTGTATCGTATAAGTCATTAATTTTATAAAACTCGCAAGTGTTTAAATGGTAATCATCTATTTTTTTCTTAGCAAATCCACTAACGAGATTAGACCATGAGAAAGTATTATTATTGATTTTTTCCAATATTTCTTTTCTTTTGAAAGCGGGTTTTTTATCATCAACATAAAAAACGGGTCTACATAATCTACCAGAATCAGTAAAGATAATGAGTTCATTTTTTTTAATATTCCAACTAATGCTGTTATAAATAGGTATTAATCCATTTCTCTTATATTTTTTAACAAGTCGTAATGTTTCCTGTGGATTATTAACAGTACCAACCCACGAACCATTAATAAATATTTTAGTAGCACTATATAAATAGCTATTACTACATTCTTCTAATAATTTCATTTTACAAATACTTCTCATAAATTTCATCATAGGATAACCGGAACAACCACTGGTAATATGTGTAGAAATAGACATATGTTTATGAAAACCAACATTACCACCATCTGGTGTATCTACTGGATCGATAATTCCCCATTGTGAACCATGAAGCAATCTAGGTTTAACTACTTTGGCGGTGGAATCCATAGGGAGATTAATTTTTCTTAGATGAGAGATAAAACTATTATACGAGAGTCTATTAAGACCTTGAACAGCACCTAATTTTTTAGTATGCTCTTGAGAGCCCCAGTTTCCTTTAAATGCCTTTTTAAATCCAGTTTCAAGAACACGCTCATTAAAAATTTTTTCATAATTGTTAGTAATAAGGTCTTTAAAACTTTCATTTTGATAAACAGTTTTAGATTTTTTTAAGTTATATTCAGTATCTAAGCGTAATTTAATATTATCTTGTTGTAATTTAAAATATTCTTTAAATAAGTCATATAACATAGTTCCTGGGACTTCAACGCGTTTGAATCTAAAACTATCTCTATCTGTTGGAGCTTCCATTTTTGTAAATACTAGTAATAAACTATTAACAATATATCCCAAAAAATATGCTTTTTGTTGAAAATTCAACTCACCGATATTAGGTAAGAAATAATTACATAAAATATCCATAACATCGGTTGTAGTGTGGCCTTTTGTAAATGTTTTAATGTATTCTAAGGCAGTATCTTGAGTAAATATTTTTCCAGCGTCATGAACACTAGGAATAAATAAATCAACCATAGAACTATTTTGTTCAATATCTAATAAACAGTATTCGATAATTTGTTTGTCAGATATTACACCCAATGCTCTAAAAAGAATAAATAAAGGAATAGGTTTTTTAACATTGGGTATATTAACAACAATTTGATTATTGCTGTATTCTTGAGTAGGCGCGACAATTCTGACAGAAAGTGTTCTCTCAGGTTTGGAGGCATCCTCTGAAACCGTTCTAATATCGGCACCATGGCTATAAATATCATTATAGTTCTCTCTAATATAAAGCATATTATCAGCAAATTTTTCTTGACTAATAATAACTTTTTCTTTTCCATCTACAATAAAATATCCTCCATAATCGTTGCGACATTCTCCCATATTGTATCTAACCTCACGATTAAGTCCATTTAAAATACATAAATCTGATTGTAACATAATAGGAAATCGTCCGAGAAATAGTTTATCATATTGATGTGAACTTTCTTGAAGTTTTCCATTATCATCAATTATCTGAAAATCGACTTCTAAATCATAATGAATAGTTATACCATAGTTCATATTTCTTAATCGAGCTTCATTTGGATACATATAATGTTCTCTATTATCATCGTAAATTACAGGTTTACCATAATAGATTTTTGAGCCATCTTTTCCACCTAAATATAATTTACATTTGTATTTATATTCCTTAGTCGTAGGATCTTGTTCTTTTTGAAGATTAATTGGGTTTTTTTCTTTGAATACACTTTGTAATCCAGTTTTAAAAAATTCATTGTATGAACTAATATGATGCTGAACTAACACTTGTGGATTATCATAAAAAAATTTTTCAATTATATTCCAAGTAGCAGTCGTATACTTAAGACTCATTTATATTATATCATAAGTATATTTTTTTATAATGTAATCGTTAACATATAAATTTAATATATTAATGATTAATTAATATTCTTGTTCTTGAACAATCATTATAGAAGAATTTTGCTTCATTATCATAAAAAGACCTAAAGCAATAAAATAAAACATAATAGGAAAAAATACCAAAAACCAAGAAATACCAGAATATCCATTTTTACATAAGGAATCTAATACTATGGTAACAAATAGAAGATAGACTGCTTTAATAATATAAATAAGGTAGATATTGTCAACAGGACAATCATAATTACCCATACAGAATGAGCCTTGGTTTCCGATATTAGAAAATATCATTATAAAAAGTGTAAGAACACTAACTACAAAATATATCATAGCAGGGGTGCATAGTTTTTTAATTTCACCTAACATTATGATATATTTAAAGAAAAAATAATTTTTAAACTCCAGCTGTTTGATTATTAGCATCAACAAAAATAGTTCTAACATCAGGGGGAGTTGCTCCGATAAATTTGTAATCTGAATCAATTGGTTGTTCTTGTGTAGGGAATGGGTTTTGGCTAATAGGTTGTTGTTTTCCAACTAAATTAAAATATCCTCCATTAACTCCATATTGAGCCCCTCTTCCTAAATTAACAATTTCTTGGAAAAAACCTCCTTTTTGTCCTTTTCCTTTACCCTTTCTTTTTCGTCTTTTTCCACCAGTCATACCAGATGAACCAGCATAAGGGTCTATTCCTCCAACAACTATACCATTAGGGCTAACTTTGAAATGGTTTGACATAGTAGCTCCTTGTGTATCTAATCCTTGACTAGCAGCAGCTCCAGGCCATGATGCTTCATTACCTCCATCCCATGAATATCCTACAGGTCCTGCTGCGGGACTAGAAACCATACCACCTTTCATTACTCCACAACCACAATGTCCTCCATGTCTAACCATTCCTCTACTTTTTCTTCTGTGTAATGCTATTTTTCTACTATGTTTATGTCCGCGTTTAAGATTTTTAACAGAATGTTTTTTATGTGATTTTCTTCCGCGCTTTGGGGATTTTCTACTATGTTTGGTAGACTTTTTATACTGTCTTTTTCTCATCGATTTTGCCATAATATATATTAGATATAGAAATTATTCTATATCGACATGAGTTAATAGATGTCTGCGACAACACATTCTTTTTAATCCTAACTTGTCTAAAACTTCTCCTTCTGGAGTTTTGTCAATAAAATCTTCTGTCAAATATACAACTTTGTCAACTTCCATATTACGCGCCATCTTAATTTTACGAACTTCTTTTTGGTAATATTCATACATATTACCAACCACTTTTCCACAGGTAAAACACTTTACAGGTATGATCATCTTGAATTATATATAATATATATAATTTTATATATAAATCAATTTTTTAATATATTATTTATTTATTCTTTTGGACAATTATTTCCATAGCATTTATTTTTGAAATAATAATGTTCAATATCTTTTGTTTTTCCATTCTCATCTCTTCTGAAGGTTGGTCCATGTTGATCACCAGAACGACAAGATTCTTTACCGTCCATATCGGCATAAACACAACATGAGGTCGCTAAACAATTATCCTTATTTAATTTACCACAACTAATTTCTAACTCATGTCTTTTACCTTCGTGTGATTTACAAAATGATGTTGGTGGGTTTTGAAAAGCTTCGATATCAACAATTTTTTGAATACGAGTATCTGTTACAGGAGTTAATTTAAATTCTATTATTGAAAAAAATACCATCATACCTATTATTACTATAGTAACTGATAACATAAGAGGTCCTAATTTTTTTAATTCTTCCATATATATATTATTTCTTATATTTTATTCTTCTAATTCTATAATTTTCGTTCCTTTGCTCGTTTTTACTTTCTTATGTTGTTTTCCTGATTTATGAATATTATTATGGCAATCTTCGCATAAAGTTAATAAGTTGGCTGGATGATTTTTATGAAATGATTTAATCATATTATTCTCATTGGCATTCTCTTGATGTTGTAAATGATGAACCTCTGTTCCAATTTTTTTCTTACAAAGTTCACAATTTCCCATTATTTTTTTACTGTTAAAATGTGATGTTTTTTTTGATAGTATACCTTCATTTGATTTATTATATTTTTTTCTTATATTATAAGCGTTTTCTAAAAAATCTTTTGGTAAATGTAAAGATTTACATACTTCTAATCCATACATACTTTCACCAGAACCGTCTTTTAATTTTCTATCATATATCAACATATCTTTTTCTTCATTATAAGAAACAGTTAAATGTTTTACATCTAATTTATTCATATCATCAATTTCATCAAAATCTAATATTTCATGTAAATGAGTAGCAAACACTGAAGAAGATTCTTTTTGATGAAGTGCTTGAATTCCTGACATAAAAATACTAACAGCTGAGTCGTGTTCTGTTCCTGAACATAATTCATCGCCTAATATTAAACTATTTCTATTTGCCATTTTTAATATGACTCTTAATTCAGACATTTCTACCGCAAATGTGGATTGTCCTTTGAATAAATTATCATTACCTAAGATTCTTGTGAAAATGGCATTGTATGGAACAAATTCAAAATTTTTACACGGGACATATAGTCCAGCTTGTGCCATTATAATATTGATTCCTAATGCTCTAATTATACTTGTTTTACCAACAGCATTTGTTCCGTATAATAACATTAAGTCTTTATCTAATCCAACACTAATATCGTTTGTGACATATAATTCTTCACTATTCAATTGTTCAATTAAAGGGTGTCTAATCTCAGAGGCCTTAACATAGGATTTATCACCTGTTTTGACAGTAGGTTTATTGTAATTGTATTTGGTTGCTATATAACAGTTATTTTGGAGAATATCGATGGTAGAACAAAAATTATTAATATTCAAAAATTCATTTTCAAAATCTTGAAGACTATGTATGAAATTGTTGTAAACTAACTTTATTAAATCTATCATTTTTTGTTTTGATGAAGTAATAGATTTACTTAACTCTAGAATTAATGAATTTTCAATATTAACATTTGAACCACTAGATGTGGGATAAGTGAATTTTGTGGATAAGTTATAATATTCATAGATTTCATTGTTATCAAAACCTATAGAAATTTCGTTCTTACCAATTTTTTGTAATTCTTTTTCCAAAATTTTAGACCGTCTACTAGTACATTGGAGAGAAATTCCATTTTTATCAGTTTCGTGTATTTTAACAAAATCATTTTTCTGCTTTTTCTCTCCATTTAAAATAATTTCATCTAATTTCATTCGGATTGATTCTAACTTGTTATTACTTTTATTGTATGTGTTTACACAATCATCCAACTCTTTGTTAATTCCAATATTAATAAAATTTGGGATAGTAGAGTCTAATGATGTAACAGATTTACACAATTCTAAATTAAAAGTGTGTTTAATTAATGTTTGAAATTTGAAACAAATATCATTAATATCCATTTCAATATCTTCTTTTAAATATTCCATAATAGTAGAGTCTGGAGTAATATTATTATACATAGTGGATATGGTAGATAAATTATCGTAAAAATTAGACAAATTGATTGGATTAATTTTTTTAAGATATATTTGTCTGTTTAATTTTTCGATATCTCGGATATTTTTTAAATCTTTTCTCCAAGTTTCCCAAGTATTTTTTAAATTTAATAAATGTTCTGTAATATTATAACTTCGATCCATTTTATTTTTATTAATAGTTGGATGTAATATATTATATTTAAACTTTCTAATGCCCATAGGTGTAATACAATTATTCAATAGATTACTGACAGAAGACATTTTTCCTTTATATTTATTATCATCTATAATATTTAATTGTTGTAGACTATGATTGGCTAATAACATTCTATCTGTTGTATTTTCAATAACAGGTTCTTGAATTTTACTTATTAAGTTAGGATTATGTTCAAATATAAAATTCAATAGATATACATAACTTTGAAGTCCATAAACAAATGGGTTTGTATTATCAATGAGAGATTCGGAGATTGTTGAAGAAAAGAATTGTTTAATAATTTCTCTCTGATATGTTTGTTTTTCTGTGTTCTTGACTCTTTTATCTGTAGTATGTATTTTGATTATCTTACAACTATCTATATTAATATATGTGACAACATCATTTATCTTTTTCTCATCCATATTAGAAATAATTATAGTTTCGTTGGGGTTATATGTATTCATAAATCTCTCTAATTCATCATAACTGGTTGGATTATGTTCATTTTCTGTTATAATTTCAAACATATTACTTTTTCCAGTATAAATATCAATTGCGGAAACACCAATAATTATATAACCATTTTTATTTAATTTTGAAGGTTTGTGTGCCTCGATCCATATACAAGAAATATTATTAGATACATGTTCACTTTCCTCTTCAAAATAAGTTCCAGGAGAGAAAATACCTTTTAAACTACGAGTAGTATTATTAGTAGGAGCATCTTGTTCGTATATTACAACTGTAAATCCAGATTTAATCATTTTATCTAAATATTTCTCTAGAATTGGAGGAGATCTTGATGTAAAACCTAACATAAGAACAGATTCTGTCTTTTTTCCAGGAGATAAATCAGTACATTTTCTCAAATCGATAACTTGTTGTTCAGTTATTTCTTTAGTATTTGGGTCTACCTTTGTATAAACCTCAAAAAAGGAACCAACTTCCATTAATAATAATGTTTTCTCTCCATATTTCTCTCTATATTCATTTGTTAACTTGAAATACTCTTTGAGTAATGCCATTAAATAACATGATTATCTATATTTATATTATTTGATAATATATTTTACACATTTCTCAATACTAACACTATAATTAATTAAATTGTTTAAAAAATATGAATATAACTGTTTTTCTTTCTCATATTCATTATCAATTATTATTTCTTTTATAATACATACATTACACCTGCTCTTTTTATTTAATATTTCAATGGTTCCACTAGCTACAACAGTATTGGTATTTGAATTTATAATAACAAATACAATATGATCGTAATTAAATTTATTTAAAAATTCATCATATGTTAATGTATTTATTAGATTAATATTATAATCAGATAATAGGTTCATTAAATTATAATAGGAGTATTTTATGTCATCATAATTTAATTTGCGAAAATAAAGAGGTATTCCTTTCAAAAAAATCATATAATACTATAATCTATATTATCTATAAGTATTATATGATTTATTTTTTATTTTTTATTTTTGGGTCCTACAACAATAACTTTATCTAATTTATTTAATTTTTGTTTTGTTTTAAGTTTTGAATGTTCTACTTTAAACAAGTTATTAAGTGTTGGTTTATGAGAATCATGAAAGTCATTAATTAAAAACCCACCACCAAACATAAATAGTGCGAAAAATACATGATATGTAATAATGGATATAACAAAGACAATTAATAGCGAAACAAATAATTTCCTACTTTCATCAATTGTTTTTGTATTATATAAATTTGACCAAAATCCATAATAGGATGAAGTTTTATCTTCTAAAAATAAACGCAATTCAATAGCTAAAACTGTAATAATGGCTCCTACAATAGCATTAATTAAAAATCCTTTAAAATATGAATTAGCCCTAAAATTTTCTGTTAATGGTAATATCATTTATATATATTTATTACAGATTTTATTTATTAATAAAATTATGAAGTTGAATATCATTACTAACATTACTAATATCACCAGCTAAAACAGATTGTTCATATAGCGTCCTTAAAACATCGTTTGGAGCAGTAGAACCAATTTTAATCAAATTTTTATCATAAAGGTGTTTTTTAATTTCATTTAATGATTTTTGTTTTAATAATCCATGCTCTCTTTTAATTTTTCTTCTAGTTGAATTATTTTTAATTAAAACAGATACTTTTTTATTCGTTCTTCCAAGATTAAATGTAGTTGTTTTAGTTTTTCTTTTGGTTTGTTTAATTTTTTTATATGATTTTTTCAATTCATTTAATTTTTGTTGTCTATCGGATTTTATTTTAACAGGTTTATTAATTGACGATGAGCTATGTGTATGTTTCAAAGTTTTATTATGATATTCTCTAAATGTAGGTTTTTTTCCTCCTTTAAGACATCCATAAGGTCTTTCAGGTAATATTTCAATTTCATTGGAATTAAAGTCTACTACTTTTGGGGGAACTATAGGAGCAGATGTAATAGGAGGATTTTTGTTAATAGGAGGAACTTTTTCAGAAAAACTTGACAAAAAAATGGGTTGAGATGAATTACTATCAAAGTCATTGGGAAGGTCAACTGATACAAGAGGTTCCATTGCGATATTTGGAGTGTTTCCACCTTCTTGAGGTTTTTTAAGAGTTTTATTTTTCTTTTTTTCTTTTTTTTCTTTTTTTCTTCTTTCACTGATTTTATTTAAATATTCCATCGAATCAATAAAATTATTATGAAAATCTACATCATTATTTTCTTTATTAGAATTGGTATCAATAGTTTTTGTAATTTTTTCTTTTTGTTGATGTTTTTTAATTTTTTCAAGGAGAGATTTTTTTAATGTATTTGGTTTTATTACTGTTTTAGGTTTCTCTTTTTTAGGTTTATTTCCACCATTCTTTTTTCTAGTTTTATTAGTTGTAAACGAATCATTGAAAAGAATAGTTTTTTTTTCAGACATAATATATTTGTAATTATAAAATATATTATGAAAATTAACAATAAATAGAATGGTGTAATTGTTTAAGTCGGTCAGCTTCATCTTTTCTGTTTTCACTTTCTCCCATTTTTTTATAGATCGCAAAGCCTTTGTCTAAATCTTTCATACTAATTTTCGTTTTTTCCTCTTTTGGTAAACAAAAAACTCTTCTACTATGAGCGATTTTGACCTTTGAAAATAAAGTTTCCATATCTCTTCCAAAATATTTGAAATAATCTTTATTTTTCTCAAACCATTCGTCGTTAAGAGGTTCTTTTAAGTTCCAGCCACAATCTTTAATTTTTTTCTCAAATATTAATTTTAATTCTGTATGATCGTAATCATCAATAGTAAATTTCCAAGTAAATCTAGATTCTAAACCAGGATTATAACTAAAGAAACAGTCTTTAATTTCTTGTTCATAACCTGCTATAATACACATTAAGTCTTTTTTATGGTCACTTAGAGCTTCACAAATAGTATCAATACTTTCCTTAGAAAAAGAGTCTCTTTTTTCTTTATTTCCTAAAGCATATGCTTCATCAATAAATAATACTCCTCCAATACACTCTTTAATAACATCTTTGGTTTTCATAGCAGTTTGACCTAAATATCCAGCTACTAGGTCGTCACGTGTAACTTTTTTGAAAACATTTTTTTTAAGAATACCAAGATTACTAAAAATTTTACCCATTATTTTTGCGACTTCTGTTTTACCAGTTCCTGGTGGTCCATAAATAACTGCATGAAGATAATCGGAATTATTAGGAGAGATATTATGTAAATCTTGAATAAAATATATAATTTGGTCAACAATATTTTCTTTAATAGAATTCATACCAATCATATTTTGAAGTTCAATGAGTGATGGTTTGATATTGTGGAGAGATTTCATATTAATATTATATTCAATATTATCTGCGAGAGGATATTTATCACATAAATTAATTAGATCTATCAAGTTATCAACAGACGCATCAATTAAAACTTCTTCTTTAATAATTTTTTTGATATCTTCGTCTGAGAAGAGAGAATTGTCTTTAATATTTGGCATAATTGGAATACCTGAAAAGTAAGGTGAATTATAATTTTTATTGAAATCCTTTTCAGTTTGATTTAAAATTAATTTTAATAGGCAATCTGTTTGGTCTTTAATTATTTGATTATCATTAATATTAGAATCATCTAATGATGTTATTAATTTATTTGTTGTTACCATTGTATTACAATTTGAAAACGGTTTTATATTATTTTTTTCATTATTATTGAAATCAATTGAATTTGTATCATTATTAAATTTAATTAATTTATTGTTAGAAGTATGTAAGTCGTTTTTATTACGAAAAATATTAGATTCATTGGTATTAGTTAAGAAAATATTGCTATTTGATGTATCAAATATAAATTTAATAGGTTTATTTTTCTTTTTATTATAATTATTATTTCGATTCTGGCTCATATATATATAAAAATATTTTAATTTCATAATGATTTAAAAAAATGATTTAAAAATAAATTGATGTTTTAAATAATTTATAAAATGTTCCAAGAAACAAATATGACTAACCTAGAAAAGGATATTAGTGATAACTTAGGAAAATATCTTGAAACGCCATGGGCGGTGATAGAATCCTATTTTAAAGACCAACATCTAACTCAATTAGTTAGACATCAACTGGAATCATTTAATAATTTTGTTAACATTCAAATTCAAAAAACAATTGATATGTTTAATCCTGTTCAAATTTGTAGCGAAAATGATTATGATAAAGCAAGTGGGAAATATAGTTTAGAAATTTTCATAACATTTGAAAACTTTCATTTATACAGACCCCAAATTCATGAAAATAATGGTGCTTCGAAATTAATGTTTCCACAGGAAGCAAGATTGAGAAATTTTACATATTCGTCAATGATGACAGTTGATTTGAATATTAAATATATTGTGCGAAGTGGAGATAATTTGGAGAATTCACAAACATTTTATAAAATTTTGCCAAAAATTCACATTGGTAAGTTGCCTATTATGTTAAAATCGTCTGTGTGTGTATTAAATCAATATTCTCATATTAATGAAAATGTTAGTGGAGAATGTAAATTCGATGCTGGCGGATATTTCATTATTAATGGTAGTGAGAAAACTGTCTTAGGACAGGAAAGAGCTGCTGAGAATCGTGTTTATTGTTTTAATGTAAGTAAAGGTAATAATAAATGGGCTTGGATGGCTGAAATTAAATCTGTTCCGGATTTTAAGTGTATTAGTCCGAAGCAAATTAGTATGATGATATCTAGTAAGAATACTGGATTTGGAACATCCATTTATATTCAGATTCCAAGAGTAAAACAACCTGTGCCATTGCTTGTTGTATTTCGTGCTTTGGGAGTTATTTCTGATAAAGAAATTTGTGAGAAGATTATTTTGGATATTGAAGAAAGTAAGTATAAAAAAATGAAATATGGTCTACAAGGTAGTATTGTAGAAGCAAACACGATTATGACACAAGAAGATGCTATTAAATATCTAATGACATATGTGATGTTTACCCCGATTAATATGGATAAGGAGGCTGGATTAAAGAAAAAGTATGAATTCACAATGGATATTTTAAACAATGACCTATTTCCTCATTGCCATGACGAAACACAAAAGATTTACTTCTTGGGTTATATGACAAACAAGTTATTGAAATGTAGTTTTGAATGGACACTACCTGACGATAGAGATTCTTATCTTAACAAAAGAATTGATTTAACAGGAGTATTATTGAATAATTTATATCGTAATTACTTTAATAAATTAGTAAAAGATATGCAAAAACAAATTGTGAGAGAGATTAATAATGGATCATGGAAGTCAACAGAAGATTATTTGAATATTATCAACACCACAAATATTTATAAGATTGTTAAGTCAACGACTATTGAAAATGGTCTTAAAAGAGCATTATCTACAGGTGATTTTGGAATTAAAAATGTGAATAGCAACAAAGTTGGTGTTGCTCAAGTATTAAATAGATTAACTTATATTTCGAGTTTAAGTCATTTGAGAAGAATCAATACACCGATTGACAAAAGTGGAAAATTAATTCCTCCTAGAAAATTACATAATAGTTCTTGGGGATTTCTATGTCCGGCCGAAACACCAGAAGGTGCTAGTGTAGGTGTAGTCAAGAATCTTAGCTATATGACACACATTACTATTCCAAGTAATAGTGGTCCTTTACATGAATATGTTATTCCATTTGTTACACCATTATCGGATCTAACATCAAGTGAATTAGAAAAACATGTCAAAGTATTCGTTAATGGCGCTTGGTTAGGTATTAGTAAAAATCCATACGATTTGTTTACAACTTTCCAACAATATAAATATAAAGGTATGATTAATATTTACACATCTATTACATTTAATTTTAAAGACAAGGAGATTAGAATTTGTAATGATGCTGGGAGATTGATCCGTCCTATTTTAAGAGTGAAAGATAACAAGGTTATTATGACGAATGATATTGCTGATAAAATTAAAAAGAATGATTTAAATTGGAATGATTTATTAACTGACTGTAATATTCCCAATTCAGTTATTGAATATATTGATCCGGAAGAGCAGAGTTATAGTATGGTTGCTATGAAGCCAAATGAACTATATAAATCCAATCAATATATATATAAATATACTCATTGTGAAATTCATCCCAGCACGATATTTGGTATTTTAGCATCTTGTATTCCATTTCCTGACCATAATCAGAGTCCTAGAAATACATACCAATCTGCTATGGGTAAACAAGCAATGGGAGTATATGTAACTAATTACGACAATCGTATGGATAAAACAGCTTATGTGTTAACATATCCAGCACGACCACTAGTAGATACTCGTTTAATGGGTATGGTTAAATTGGATAAGATTCCTGCCGGTGCTCCTGTTATTGTTGCTATTATGACGCATAGTGGTTATAATCAGGAGGATAGTTTACTGTTTAACCAAGGTTCAATTGATAGAGGTTTGTTTCAAGCAACTATTTATCACACAGAAAAAGATGAAGATAAGAAAATTAATGGTGATGAAGAAATTAGATGTAAACCAGACCCGGCAAAAACAAAGGGTATGAAATATGGCAACTATAGTAAAATCAATAGTAAAGGAATTGTTCCTGAAAATACGCTACTTGAAAATAATGATGTTATTATTGCCAAAGTTGTTCCTATTAAAGAGAACAGAAATGATCATACAAAAATTATTAAATATGAAGATTTAAGTAGAACTTTTAGAACAAATGAAGAATCATATGTAGATAAAAACTTTATCGATAGAAATGGCGATGGTTATAGCTTTGCTAAAGTTAGAGTTAGAACTGTTCGAAGACCTGTTATTGGAGACAAGTTTAGTAGTCGTCACGGACAAAAAGGAACAATTGGAAACATTATTCCTGAATGTGATATGCCATTTACATCTGCCGGTGTGAAGCCAGATATTATTATTAATCCTCATGCTATTCCATCTCGTATGACTATCGGACAGTTGAAGGAAACATTGTTAGGAAAGGTTCTAGTTGAATTAGGATTATTTGGCGATGGAACTTCATTTGGTGATTTAAGTATTGATACTATTTGTAAAGAACTCACAAAGGTTGGTTATGAAAGCAATGGTAACGAAGTTATGTATAATGGTCTTTCTGGTGAGCAAATTGAAACAAGTATATTTATTGGTCCAGTCTTTTATCAAAGATTAAAGCATATGGTTCGTGATAAACAACATAGTCGTTCTATTGGACCAATGGTTAATCTTACTAGACAGCCTGCTGAAGGTAGAAGTCGTGATGGTGGTCTGAGATTTGGAGAAATGGAGAGAGATTGTATGGTATCTCACGGCGCTTCTAGATTTACTAGAGGAAGATTATATGATGCGTCTGATAAATATCAAGTAAATGTATGTAAAAGATGTGGTATGGTGGCTGCTTATAATAATAAAATGAAAATTCATATTTGTAATACATGTGACAATCGTGTTGATTTTAATTATGTGGAAATCCCATATGCCTGTAAATTATTATTTCAAGAATTACAAACAATGAATATTGCTCCACGAATTATGACATAAATTAAAGTGATAAAAATTAAGTATAGTTTTAGCATATTTCTATAAATTTTTTTATATGAGAGATATATATATAATGCCTCATGGAATTAATAATGCAAACTATAAAGCTGCTGGATATCCAGGTGTTGCGCCAAGATTAATTGGTGGTGGTGGTAACGCTACTTCTGGTTCTGGAATGGTTGGCGGAGCCAACAGAGAAAGAATGAGATTTACATTGCGTGATGCTTGGAACGGTAAAGCTGCTAATAGAACATATAATGGTGTTAAAACCAATGTTACTCCTTTTAGAGCTGTTAATAATGCTGGTGATTTAATGACCCGTGTAGCTTTTACTTCAGGCGGTTCTAATCAAGTGAATACAGGAAGAATTAAATTAGCGGCAAATGGTTCTGCTAGAGTTTTAGGAGGTAATCTTAAAATATCTAGTTTCCCAAATCCTAATAATCTTCCAAGTGCTAATACCAATGTTAAATGGGTATACGATGGTTCTGATTATACTAAATTTAAGAAACAACAAGCTCAAAATAGAAACTACAATGATTATTCATTTGGTGGTGATACTAGAAGTAATACATTAGTTGCTCTAGGTAAAGTAAGACATTAAATTTATATTTTATATATTATCTATTATATATATAAAATGCAATTCACATATAGTAATACTTCATACTTCCCATATATGCCACCTTATTACGGAAAAGCTGGTGTTGGTCCAAAAGTAATTACTGGTCCTGCTACTCAGGGAATATTAATTAAAGGGGCTGGTGGAAATGCCATTATGCCTACTGGTGCTCCTGGCAGTTCTAATCAAGCTATTCCAAAAGCAATGCCCCAAAAGTTTAATCCTTCCGCAGGTGATTCTATGTTCTCCAGGGCTCGTCAAGCATATATTAAAGATGCGGGTGGAGGAACATTATTACAAGGTCATTATGATTCTTCCAGTCATATCCAAATGAAAAAAATTAACGCAATTGGTAAGTCGACAAAATCATATAAAAATCAAACCTCCTTTCAAGGTTTAGCTCAAAAACAAGATTCATATAGAAACAGTGCTTTAGCAAGAGTTAGAGGAGGAGGAACTGTAGCACCAAAAAAGAAGGGTGCTATATTACCTGCTGGAACTGGTAGAACTTCTAATTTTCAATATAAGTCTGGTGGAGGTTCTAGATTAACCGGCGTTGGAAATAGACAAATTGTTGCTTAAAAAGTTTTTTTTGTGAATTAAATATATAACATGAACAAGTATCTTGTTGAATTTTTAGGGACTTTATTTTTCCTTTATGTCATTCTTGCTACCGGTAACTGGTTAGCTATTGGCGCTGCTTTAGCAATTGCTGTATTAATTGGAGGACCTATTTCAGGCGGTTCTTACAATCCTGCTGTAACTATTATGATGGTTGCTGCCGGTAAATTTCCCAAGGGTGATTTAGTTCCTTATATTCTTGCGGAGGTAGCTGGTGGTTTAGCCGCTTTAGAACTTTACAAACGCGTTAAACTATAAATTTAGAATAAATTATATATTATTTTCTATAAATATTATATAATATGGATTCTTCTGTTCAAACTCAACAACATGCTTCTGCATCTAAACCTATGCCTAAAGAGAAATCTATGGGTGATCACTTAAGTGGGTTTATGGATATGTTCTCAACCAAGAAATCTGCTGCTGCCAAGGTAGGTGGCCGTTCTCGTAGACACGGTGCTCCCCGTAGAAGAGGTAGATCTGCTTCTCGTAGAAGATCTAAATCTGCTTCTCGTTCTCGCTCTCGTTCTGCTTCTCGTCGCAGATCTAAATCTGCTTCTCGTCGCAGATCTAAATCTGCTTCTCGTTCTCGTTCTGCTTCTCGTCGCAGATCTAAATCTAGACGTGGTGGAAACCCTGATAAGGGACAAGCTTCTATGACCAGAATGGGTAACCAAGATTTTGTTACTCACAAAGGTGATATGAGTTACAACCGTGATGGCCACAGACAAGCTAGCAATTCTATGGGTATGGTAGGAAGCCCTTATGGTGCTGCCAAGGCTAAAACTATGAAGAAAGCTGCTGCCAAGGGCGCCGCTGCCAGTGCTTCCAAGGCTGCTACTGCTGCCAAGGGTGTTGCCAAGGCTGCTTCCAGAGCCGCTAAGGCTGCCAAGGGTGCTTCTGCTTCTAAGGCTATGGGTGCTTCCAAGGCTGTCCATGCTGCTGCTGGAAAAGCTGCCGCTGCCGGTCGTGCTGCTGCTATGGGTGCTTCCGCTGCCGCTGCTGCTCACAAAGCTGCTGCTAAAATGTAAATTTTCTAGATTATCTTCCTAATAAATAAATTATAATTTTAATAATTTATTTATTTTTAATAATATCCTCCTCCTTTTAGTGTTGAAATAACATTATCTTTATACTTGAATAAAGTTTTATCAAAAGCCACTTGTCTTCTGCCATTACCTATATGAACATCTGCTTTAGTATTTGGTTTAATATGAAATGTTTTAACACTATATGTCCATGAAAAAGGTGGAACAAATAATTCTACTATCTCGATAATATTTTCTGGAGGATTTACTCTTATCTGTTCTCGAGCTATTTGTAATGCCTCGTCTTTAGATTTTACGCTATTCCTAACATATACTTCATTACAATGAATAGGCCAAGGTCCACTCATAGGTGCCTCTTTGGAAACATAAAAATCCATATTATAATCATTTATTACATCTGGTTCTGGTTCTGGTTCTGGTTTTGGTGTCACAATACTTGATGGTAATGATGTGTTTAGTATTTCACTAGGAAAAAATCTGAAATCGAAAGATACATCTTGACTTATCATTTTTTCCTTAGATGACTTAGCAAATAATCCAATATTCTGATTTAAATTAAAAGTCTGTTTTAAACCTAATTCAACCTCAATTATATTTGTGTTTTCTAATTTTTTACTATGCTTCAATATTATCATATTTTTAATTGTTCGTTTTTGAATTAAATCTAATTCAATTGATGGTTCATATATAGTGTTTTGTAAATTAGAAGGCATATTATTATGTAAAAAATCTAATTTATCATCAGTATTGTTAAAACTTTCAGTTAAATTTTTTAAAGTTTTATCAAATGACATTTCAATAGAATCTTCTTCTTTATTTATTTTACTTTTATTATGACCAACTGATGCTGTAGCTATTACGGCATCAAGTTTAATATTCATATTACTAATTAGAGATTTATTGTTATGTATTACCATTGATATTTTCTCTAATCCAAAAAAAGAAAAAATTGTGGAATATAATTTAAAGTAAAAAGCAGTAAATTTTTCAAAATATTCATCATTCTTAACAAAGTAATTTTTATTTACGATTCTATATAACACATCGCATTGAGGATGTTTATGTGTATCATCATCATAAAATATGTTGCTATTTTCCTCCAAAAATTTACTCCTTTCGTCATTTTTAATAATTTTCATTCTTTGTGTTTCTGCTAAATGCTGAATACATAAATCAAAATTCAATTGAAGTGCTGCTTTAAATACAGTAGCTTTTTCTATTTCAATGTTACTCATTAATAATCCATTACTCGTTGATAAAAAATATAAAGAATCATATTCCATCTATATATTTTTACTACTTATTTTTATTTATTTTCTCTCTTTAATCTTTTTCATAACACATATTAACAAGTAAACTCCAAATACACCAAGTGAAGCATAAAACATTTTCACTAAGAAATCATCCGGAATTTTTCCTCTTTTACGATTCGTAAAAGCCTCCCTACATGCCTGTCCACTAATTGGATTCTTACTGTATTTAGGTTTAAAATCACAAGGGTTCATATTTTGTAAATCAGTTGTAGTTACATGGCGAGTTTCTGTATTTTTATTGTTATTTACATCTATTGTTTCCAATGTGATTTCTTGACATTCTGGTTGCGAACCTGACATAAATGCTTGAAATATTAACATTGGATTTAATGCGGATACATTTCCTAGAGTTCCAGGAACTAGACCTTCCAAATCTGAAAAATTCATTCCCATAGCACCACTAATAAAAGGAATAGAACCATCCGGAACATTATTTACATAAATATATCTATCAACTACTTCACTTGATGCTTTATCTTTACAAGTAGCAGCTGTTTTTAAGAAAAATTTATTTCCCATAGCACCACTTGTTCTAGAAGCACCTCCACCACCAGCGACTAATAGTTCTACATAGTTTATTAAACCACCAACATCTTTGGCTATAGTAGAGATGGAACCCTTTGTGCTCATTCCCATTTCACTAGGGGATTTTATTTGTTTCCAATAAGCATAATCTGGTCCTAATAATTTTTCTTCTACGGCATTAACATCATCTAAAACTTCTTCAAAAAAATTAGACATTATTTTATATATATATAACTAAAATATAAAATAATCATTACATATTAAATGTATCCGGATCGTCATCTATAATAGCTTGGTTTTGTTGAGAGTCTTCGTCTGATGATGGTGACATTGAATTTAATAAACTACTTATTGATTGAGTATTTTTATCAATATTAGTAGTATTTGTTTCAGTTTGTTTTGCTGTTTCTGACATATCATCAATCTTCTTTTTTAAAATATCTATATTCGCAGCATTTTTCTTTGCTAAAATAAGAGGATCATCCGAATATTCTTGATAACTTCCTGTAGCACCCTCAATAATACTTGATTTAGTAAAATACTTCAATAGAGAGAATAATAATAGTAATATGAAAAAAATAGTAATAATATACTCAAGCATATATAATATAATAAATGATTTAAATTATCATTTGTATGTTTTTATTTTTCTATATTTACTATATATATCAAGATGTCTAAACCAACAAATTTTAGTTATTCAAATAATTTAATATCCAGTAGACAACCTATTGTTGATAACAAAGGTTCAGTTTTTGTCAAAGGTAATCCGGTTGGACCTATTCCCGCAGGTCCTCCTAAGTCAACCCCTAGTTCAGCAGCAATTATGGGTGGTATGTCACGACCTAGTGTTAATGTTGGTCATGCTCCTGGAACTTCAGCTGAATCTAATTATAATCACGCAAAAGATTTTATTGGTGCTACAGGTAACGCTTGTATTCAATCCCCTTTTCCTATGAAACATTGGAGAAGACAATTAGCAATGAACGGAAAAAGTGGAAGAAGTGCTGCCTCTGTAGAAATTGCTAATCGACCTGGAGGAACTTCATTTAGGGGTTACAACTTTACAGACAGTGTATATTATGATAATGTAACTAAATCTTGGCGTTCCAGTTGTAACTGTGATGGAAGTGGAAATAATATATTTATTACATTTGATAATAAATTGCTTCAAAATACTAGTAAAAGTATCAAACCTCCAGCGGTAGTCTCCCAGGCTCCTATTGGGTCTGGAGGCGGAGCTACTAGTGGTCAAGGTCAAGTTAGAAACAAAATATATAATCCTGGATATGTTCAAATTGGTCCCGTAGGTGATAGTGGTAGTTATCAAATTCAAACAGGTGTGTATAATATCAAAAGAATTTGTGGAACTCCTGAGAATAATGTTATTAAATACTCCGCTAATACCAATTTAAGTCAAGCTTATTATAGTGATTCCAGAGCTTATTTAAAAGCCAGATGTAAATTGTATACTCAAAAATTATCTACTATAGAAATATCTGGAAATGAATATGTAGATAGTGATGGTAAGGCTATCCCTCCTAGCGATAGTTCAAAAGGTTCACAAGTTTTCCAAACAAATAATTGTCCATATCCATATCAAACAGGAAAAAATAATAATTGTAATACAACCATCTACAAAAGAAGTAATGCTCAATTTGCTACTCAAGGTGCTGTAGATAATGGAACACGATTAGCAAAATTAAAATATGATACTATTACTCTTAACGGTAATTCATTCCGTTCTGCGTGGGGTGATTCAGCAGCCAATGCTGGTAAATATCATGGAGATCTCAATACATCAGCTCCATACTTTATTAAATCTAAATATAATCCCCCGATGTCATGGAGACGACGAGGTAATAAACAAGTATGTAATGGATGTACTGGAGGTCCACGAACAGTTTTATCGTCATTTTGGGGTGGTGTATAAATTAAAAAATATCTAATATTATTTATTATTTAATTTACCAATCAATTTCTTCATCATCATCCTCATCATCCTCATCATCCTCATCATCCTCATCGTCCTCATCATCCTCATCCTCATCCTCATCATCCTCATCATCCGATTCCAATTCTTCTTCAGAATCAGATTCCAATTCTTCTTCGGAATCAGATAAGATAGTATCATCATTCTCCACAATAAAATCATCCTTCTCGTAACCAGAGGTCTTCATCAAGTGTTTTGTGTTTTGGTTTTCACTAGGAATCCACATATGACCATCAAAATCTCTATCATATGTATCATTCCAACCATGATAATTGCTTCTTTTTCCATCGACTCTCTTACCCATTAAGATGGGTTGTTCATAGATGAAGAACATAGTCTGTTTTCGCTGTCTAGTTGTCATATTTGTTATGTTATTTGGATTAGTTTAATCATTTAAGTATTAAAAAAAAAGAAAATGAACTTCAATTTTAAAAAATTTTTCATTTTTTGTTAAATTTTAAAGAATGAGTCTTATGCCTATTCCTCATCATCACTCTCAATTAAATTAATAATATCATTTTTCTTTTTTTCAACTTCTAAAATAACTACTTCCTCATCTGCTTCGCTAGCTTCTTCCTGTTCCTCTTCTGCTTCACTAGACTCTTCCTCTTCCTCTTCCTCTTCTGATTCGCTACCCTCTTTCTCGTTATTAAAGAAAGCATCTCTTTCTATATCGGATTGGGTTTCATCCATATCATTCTCATAGTTTTCTGACTGAATTATTTCAATTGTTAATGGAGAACGACTAAAATTCTCATATTTATTTGAAACCTTAGTCCCTCTCAGATTGTAACAATGTGTAACATTATTTAACTCTGTATTTTGGTCGATTAAATTTTCACCAGCTAGTTCAGAACTTGTATCGTCATTCATGTCTTCCTTTTCAAAATCAGGTGAAAGGTCATTCTGGGTAATTTCAACTAATGAAGGCATTTCATCATCTGTATCTGATTCGTCTAATTTTTCTTTTTTAATTTTAACTGTTGAATAATCAACCTTATCTGATAATGAATATAAAGAATTAACACACGAATGAATCTGAGTAATTAGTTCTTCCATAGTATAGCGAATATTATACTTATAATTAATATAATTTTCGTCTTCAGCTAATTCTTGAATAATATTTTCAATACTTCTAGAAATATTATTAGCCAAATAGCCTATTATAAAGAATCCACTACTAGTAAGTAGGAATAATAGACTAACCATTCCTAGTATCTTAGTGCTAGTAAATATAACCATATTAATACATAAACTTTTGAAAGCGGTTTCCGTCATCATAATTATTTTATCTATTGGTATTTATTTAATATAGTTTCAATTTTTTTTTATAAGTATATTAAATAAATTTAATTTAATTTAATTCAAATTGTCAGAAATGAATTTATTAAGAGCATCACTAGTTCTAGGACCTTCATAAAATTGAGAGTTACCGTCTTCATCTAAAAACATTATTGTTGGAAATCCTTGAATATTGTATTTTTCTAAATCACCCCCTGCTTCACTCATTTCGACTTTTTTAACTCTTACAGGACCGTTATAGGATTGAACAAATTTATCCCATTCGGGTGAGAATCTCTTACAGTGTCCACAATTGTTCATATAATAATAAGTACATGATGAAGGATTTCCAAAATTTTCAACTTTTGTTGAAAAATACATAAAAATAGAACGAATTACAACAAATAATATAAAAACGCAAACAACTTTACATAAAGTAGAACATTTATTAAACATTTTTAATATTTTATTCATTATATAATAATAAAATATTTTAATTTAAAAAAATATTAGTAGTAGCAACAGATTTATTAAAAGGAATATTATTTCTTTCGCACCATTGAATACATTTTTGAATATTATTTTTTTTAAATGTTTCTAACTTTTCATTCTTATTTTTACATCCAATCAAATTAAGAGTACATGATATATTTTCAATTTGTTGTTGACCAAAAATAGCATTATATTCTTCAATTTTGTTAATATAAAAATAATCCAAATTAAAATTAAAAAGACTAGAAATAAATGGTTTTGATTGTAATTTTGGATATTCTGAAATTATTTTATTCATTAGTAAATGCTGAGGTTCTTTAAAATATTTACATACAATGTATTTTTCTGAATTGGCTAATCTACTGGTATTTGGTTTTACAATAAATACTTGTTTATAGAGTGTAGATAGTAAATACATAATATCACTTGTTGTTTTAGTAAATATATCAAAAATTTTTAAAATGAAATGTCCATTCTGTTTTTGCATAGCAATAGCAAAACTAACTTGAGCAAATAATAAATTTGTAGCTAGTGATTCTTGTTTATTAAAATCTATGGAAAAATCGAATCCTCCATCTGCTGTGATAACATTCATAGAATTACCATAAGTGTCCTTACAATATTTCAGGTTATCAACAGACAATAAATCACCTGTTCCTGTAATACCCGCTTCTATTGTTACATTAGGGGTAGTTTCTAAGAATGAGGTAGACTTCTTCCAGCCAGGAACATTATTATCATCACCTACCAGAAGTGTCATTCCATAATATTTATCAGATTCATTTTTTCTCAAATAAGATGTAGCTTCAATAAATCCACCTGGTCCTTCGGCTAAGTGAAATGTATTAATATCTTCGTCATTAAAATCATCAAATATATGTAACATATTGGACATTTCAATCATCTTATAAAATGATCGCGAAAGAGGTTTATATTTACTAATAGAATTTTTACAACTAGGAATAATAGTATGAATAAATTCATATGGATTAGTATATTTTTTAACAAAATCCCAGGTTTCATAATTATCGTCAATTTGTTTTTTAATATTATTTAAATAGCTGTTTAATGTTAAGCTTAATTCCTGACTATTATTTTCATCAGATTTAAGTTGAAGTTGATCTACATTTATAGTATTATGTAATGGAGGAATTAAAAAAAAGCTCATAATGATAATATTATTTGTGTCTATACTTTTAGGTTGTTTTTAATATATGATATTATTAAACATCATCTTCCAATCGTAATTTTTTCTTGAGTTTCTTAGGAATTTTTTTAGATTTATTATCAATGGATTGTTGTTTTTCTGCGCTTTCTTCAGCTTCTTTTTCGTCTAGTTTATTCAATTGTTCTTGGAATTTTGAACTACCTATCATTGTATTATAGACAGCATTTGTATCTACATTTCTAATTTTTTTATATATGAAATAATTGTTATAAAATGATATTTGTTTCTCTTTTGGAGTCATTTTCATTGCTTCACCATATTTCAAAGTATTTTTTGGATTCTTTTTATTCTCTTGTTCCATTAGACCATACATTTGTTGAAAAGAACCGACACTACTAGGTAGACCAATATCAGAACATTCTTCTCTTGATAACAGAACAAATCCATAATTTTCCATCAATCTATTGAGATAATCAAAGTTAACCAAATATTCGGGAAATGCCTTATTGATAGTTTCTTGGAACACATTTATTTTACAACCAAGACATGTTTCATTGTCTTCAAATGTTTTATGCTGATATTTTTTAGTAATTTGCCAGATTTTTTTTCCACCTTCGAATAATGAAATACTATCATCTTCTTCTTTATTTTTAAGACTATCGAATATAGTTCTTCCATCATAACAAGTTCCAATGAAATGTCCATCTACTTTTGTACACTCACTAACATTTTTTAAGAAATTATTTAAGTCTCTTTTATCCTTAAAGAAATAATGTAATGCGAATTGACACGAACTAACATTAAATCCTTCACTACCCTTACCATATTGTTTATATACACCCATACCTAACTTATCTTTTTCTTTTGGTCCCTCACCAAAGACTGCTTTTGTTATTTGTTTATTTTTTTCGGTTTCAATAGCATCAGCATTTCTAATATTTCTTGATGAATCACCATGAACGAATAAACAATGTGGCATAACTTTGAATTTTCTTCTATCATTTAAATATCTGGAACAAGCTCCATCCATACGGTTTTCAATATTATCTTTAGAATTATCTATTCCAAAGACAAATGATAAATTAGCATCAATCCATTTTGATAAATCTCCACCTTTACCAACGGCAAAGTCGATTAATGTGTTACCTCTTTTACTAACTACTTTAATAAGTGTTTTCTTAATATATAATCTATGAAAATCTCGTAATCCCTTTGTTTGTGAGAAATTAGAAATTTTATTATAATATACATCATCATCTGCTAATTCATCAGGAATATTATTACCAGTTCTAATCATTTCTTCCGTAATTGGATTATGAATGCTATGCCAATTACTATTAGCAACTTTATATGAATTACCATATTGAGGAGCACCTTTTCTATATTCTTCAGTTTTATCATATCTGACTCTTAGAGGAATCCATCTCCATTTATTTTCTCGTGTCAAATCATATCTAAATTCTACAATTATTCCATCTCCAAATACTTCCTTTTCCTCTGTAAGTAGTTGTTTATTTCCACTTTCATCTGTTTCTAACATTACATTACAAATACCAGCTTCAGCATCAAATGGATTGGTCGCAAAGAATGGTAATGGTTTATATAATCGTTCATTATCATCTTTAAATGATGGAACTTTGTCGTTAATAACATCAGAACATGGATTCATATAACCATCGCGCTCTTCGTCGAATCCAACACGAAGAATAAGGGTTTTATATTGGGACAGTTGTTCATATGCTGAAGCATCTACTCCACCTTGAAATATATTTCCAATAGCATCTCCACTACCATTGGCGTCTTTTTTTGTAGTAACTAAGAAATCAACTGTATTAAATTGAGGAGGTTTCCATTTAAAAGCATGTTCCCAAGTTGCCCTTTTTAATGGTCCAGCCTCTCCAGGAATGTTACCTCCAGCACCTAGAGTAGCAGGTGTAAAGATTAAACCATCAACCTCATATTCATATAGCCCTTGTTTTTCTTGGTCAATAATAGTATTACAACACTGAAATATACTTTGTGATTCATTTTCTGCTTTAAAATTTTTATGATCAATACGCATCGGAGATGGTTTGTCAATAAACGATGATACAGCATTCAGATTTTGAATAACATTTACCAATACAGGTAATCTAAACTTAGTTTCTATTTCACTTGAATCAACATCACGGATGAAAGGATTTGCTCTGATATCTTTTTTATTCACAATATAAATATCAAAAGCAGCATATAGATTAATAAATTCTCCCTTTTTATTGTGTAAAATATGTTCACCATCTAATATAGATTCAAATAAATCAACATTTTTTGTAAGCGCACCTGTAAATTGAATATTCATATTCGTATCTATTAAGAATATCTTACCATCCTTATTAATAAATAATAACTTTCTCATACCATCTGCCTTTTCTGTAACAGTATACTTATTGCGGATATTAGGAGAGATAACATCATCATTAATTGGAGAAATGTTAATCATTTGTAAAGTTACTGGTTGAGGTCCTAAAAACATATTGGATCTCATTCTCATTTTAGCATTGTAATCCTTTTTATGAACCAATTTTAAATACTGAATTCCAACATCATTTATTTCACTATATGGAACTGGATAATTGGTATTTTGTAGTCCAGATAATATTACTCTAATTGCTTTTTTTAGAATATTTGATAATTTTTTAACATCATTAAATTCAGTTCCAGCTCCAACTAGATTGTTAACAACTTCAAGTTCGATTTCGTATTTTTCTATATCATTAAACACATCAGCTGCTTCAATTGTATATTCAGGTTTTTGTTGTAATTGTTTTCGTCCTCTAAATTCAACTTCTTCCGTTTTTCCTTCTTTCACTATACTTAAATCAAATCTAATAGGATAATCTCTATGCTGAAATGTAGTTCGAGTAATATATCGAAATGTCTTTTTATTATCATTCCAATTAGATTTAATATTTTGAGCAAATGAACTATTAGATGAAATGGATTTTTCAGTTTGAAAATCTGCTCTTAAATTATAATCATTAATATCTACAGGTCTAATTTTTTTGTCATTAATAAACACACCTGATTTTTGGACAAAGGTAGGGTATATTCTGTCAGTATCAATAGTATTTAATTTACAATATTCTTGAATCTGATGTAAACCGTTAATTTCAACACGGACATTTGATTGTTTTGTTTCGCCAGTTTCTTTATTGGTATATTCACTCTTCATTTTTAAACTAGGAGCATTATTACTTATCATAACCATACCAAACGATTTAAGCCTTTGAACAACATCATCAAAATTATTTTTTGATATTTTTCTATATCCTTTTGTTCCAAAACGAATTTCAAACTCTGGTGTTTTATCTGTTAATGTATTAATATTTTCTAAATACGTACTAACAATATTATCAAATTGCTGTTGGGGAGTTAATTCCGTCATTTGTATATATACTTTAACATATTATTTTATATTTGTTTCAATTTTAAATTTAATTATTTAATTTATATAATATTTTCTCATACATTTGAGGTTTCGTTAATTTAATTGTTTCGATTTTCAACCGCTTACATATGTCTCTCAACTCATCAGCTTTATAACTAGAAACTGCTTTTAAAGGCTTATCTAAATTTTCTAATTTCCAAAAATTATTGCGGTAATATTCAATCTTATCAATTGTTACGTTCTGCTTTAATCCAAAGTTGTTTTCATATTTTTCAATTAAATAAATGGGATTATTTTCATTAACAATAACTTCATAATATTTTTGATTATCAATATAAAAAATATTTATATTCTTAAGATAACATAAGGCCTTAATAGAAGTCATTGTTATCATTTTATTATGTGCTAATTCTGTTTCTACTGTATTTTTACTAACCTTGATCGGTTTGAAGAGGGATTTATTATTTCGAAATTCTTCAATCCATTTATATTTAATTTCCTTTTCTTTTGTAAAATAATTATGTACCATATCATACTCTGAAAGATTGAATAAAATAATATAAAAACACCAAAATAATTTGTCTTTTTGTTTCGGAAAAAAAACATCATTTGATGCTGTTTTCGTAATTGTAACATTTTTATCTTCTTTTTTATTTGTAGGTTTTACATTATTATTGTTGATAACTTCAATATTACATATGTTTTTTGAAGTTAGCATATAATCATTTGCTTCATTTAATATATCTTCGACTCTAGGCATTAAGTTGTATAGAAGAATTATCTTTATTATCTTTAAAATATGTATTAGATAGCTCATCTTTCTGAGCTTCAATATCACTCAATTGCTTTTCTTGTTTGTTAACATACTTTAAATAGTCTTCAAGTTGTGTTATTGTAGAATCCTTAAGACTAGTCATATTAATAAAAATACCATTTTTATTTTCATTGATAGTAATACTATCATCGCTTTTTAGTATTTTCAATATTTCCACTTGGTGAAATTTTGATAATTCTTCAATACTCTCCTTCAAACAATTTAAATTGCTCATTTATATATTAAATTTAAATTGTTTTTAAATATATTACTTTAATGTTAATTTTGGCATTTTCTTCACACCCTTTTTATACCTATCTGACTTTGGTTCAACGATTTCTCCGATGATACTTACTTGTTCATCATTTAATTCATATCGTTGACCAATCACTTTTGCTGTAATTTCATCACCTTCTTCGACAGTGCTAAAATATTTATTATTATAATGATGGTCTCTAGTAATATAAATTACTACAGGAGACACATCCTCATCAATAACAGCTCTAATACCAGCTTGTGTTTTATTTTTGATAAAACATTTAATTTTCATTCCTTCAACTGGACAACAAACTAGACATTCAAATGCTACATCAAATTCAATAACATCTTCAAATAACACTCCACTAGAATAAGTTAATACTCTTGTTGAATCAGGTTTAATAAATCCCTCAATAGTACACTTTCCTTCAATATCCCTTTTAATCTTATTTTGTAATAATTCCTTAATATTCTTTCCTACTTTCTTGAAAGGGACATGAATTTTCCTTGATAACAATGAATTCATATAAACTCCAATGTCACCAGCTTTTTTGCGTGTGTCTTTTTTCGCTACTTGCGTATCCATATTATTATATAATAAGAAGTTTATTCTTTAATTGTCTTCAATTTTATTTTATTTAAAATGAATTTTTTCCAAATCATTAATTATTGCTTCTTCTGGTGAAAGAAACCATCTTTTATTGTTTTTATTTGTTTCATTGAAATATCTTAAATACATTTCTTGTAAAACACAAAATTCAGTTTTATTTATACCTTTTATATTTTCAGGTGTGTATTTCACATTTTCATCTTGATCTTTCCCAATTATAGTATTTAATAACTTAACAGCATCACTTTTACCAGATTGGTCGCATCTAGCTCCCTTACTTCTTTTGTCATCCATATTTTTCACTTTAAAAATATTTATTTCTTCATCTTTAAATGGTCCCATAAATCCTACATATAAATTATAATCCGATAAAGGAATGATTAATTTTTTAATAGACATAGCCAAATCTGTATAATCCTCTTGTTTTCCTTCATTCCATGATTTACTTCCTAATACCAATAAAGATTGACTATTTTTATTTAATTTAAGATTTTTCTTGGATAAAATAATTCCTTTAATACCCTTATTAATTAATAATTTATCGTCATAATAATTCTTAATTTTCATTTCTATTGTATCTAACTTATCTTTAAAATAAATATAATTTAATATTTCGAAAGTTTCATTAAATGATAGTTTTTCTAGAATATGTCGTAATAAGAATACTGTAAACATTTCATCATCTATTCCAATATCATCTTTTAACAAATTCTTAGTATGAATAGTCGCTAAATATAAATACCAATTATCTTCTCCTCTTTTAACTGATTCTATTTTACTATTTCCTGTATTATAATTCTCTTTAATTCTATCTAACACATCTATATTTTCTATTACATTAATACTTTCTTTTATTACAATATCATCGTTAGGAATGTCTATTATTTTATCAGTTATCTTTACCTCCTCTACATTCATATTAATTGGTAACGAAATCATATCCGCTTTATAATCAATTGGAACCCGTCTATCAAAAACACTAATATTTTCATTAGTTAATTCAATTGGTTGAAATAAATAATACTCTTCAATATTAATTAATCTACCAATTCTGTCATATTTATCAATCAAATAATCATTTCTGTCGTTAATTAAGGATGTCAATGCTACATTTATTTGTATTAATGGATAATTTCTCTCTACATTTATTTCACTAATTAATGTATCTTTTTTATAAAAGAATCTTTGTTTAAATAAATTTCTTATTCGTTGAATAATTTTATCAGTATTAATAAGAATAAATGCTTCGTTATAAGTATCTAATTTAATTTCCTCTTCTGTAATTTGTTTGAATGGTTTACATTTAAAATCACAAGTATCCATATAATCACACGATACCGTTTTTGCTTTATCACCAATAGGATAATCAATTATCATTTTATTAGACAATTGTTGTTTAACAATAGTATTCATATTTTCTTCTGTAAATAAAGTTTGATCAATATTTAATAAACAATCTACAGATGATTCTTTCAAAATTCTACTTACTCTTCCTATTTGGACAGCTTTCATTTCTGCTATTCTATAAATATATAGATCAACTGCTTCATCGTCTTCATTATTTAATAATGTTCCATATAGAAATATCTCAACATTTCTCTCTTTAAAAGGTAGTTGTTTATGACTACAATTTCTAACAGCTCTTCCAATAATTTGTTCAACCAAACTTAAGTTATACCACGGCTCCATAATATGAACTTGTCGCAAATTTTTAAAATCCAGACCTTCTGAACCGGTCATTGAAATAATTATTACCTTTATTTTCTCTCCATTTTTATTATCTTCATCGGTTAAGTTTTTAAGATCATAAACCTTATCGGGTGATAGAGCCTTCTCTCCTGTTAACAGGGTATAAGTAGCAGGTCTAAATTCTCCTGGATTATCCATTTTATCTTTAGGTAAATAAGTTTTGGAATCTATTACAGGATGTTGAGATGTTTTAAATAAATTTGATGCTTTGTTTCCAAATCGTGTAAATCCAATAGATTCAAGTGCTAATGCCATTGGTATTACTCCTCCGTCAATAAATTGACTATAAATTAAAACGATACCATCTGAATTATAAATATTATCAACAATGTTTTTTATTTTTCCACTATATTTTCCAATATTTTCAGGAGAGAAAATCTTTCCAAAATCATCATTCTTATATTCGAAATTATTTCTAGTTGGAGGATTAGTTGTTTCCTTCCATTTCATACATCTTTTTAATCCCTCTGAACCTAATAAAATTTTAGAATCAAATTTTGGACTATCATCTTGTAATAATTTTGTTGGATATAACATATTTAATGCTTGTAATGGTTTCTGTAATATTGTATACCCAAATGTATCTAAATTTTCAAAACTAGGTAGACCTTCTTTTTTGTTGCTAGCCTTTTCTTTTATGCTATCAATAATATAATTATATCCTATCTGTTGAAATGAACCACAATTTGTTACATAGACATCTAGATGTTCTAATGGCTGAAGTATATCTTTTCCATTTAATTGTTTTTTAGGATATGTTAATTCTTTAAATGTATTTTGAATAGAAAATAAGGACGGGAATATACGATAAGGAAATGTATAAGGGTTTTCTCCTCTAACAAATGAAACATATCCTGTTGATTTTCTTTTAATCAATTCTTCACCAATATTAGTTCCATCTGGACCAATTAATAAGTTTCCATTAGAATCAAATACATCTTTTAATTCAATAGTAGAGCGGTTATCATTTTTATTCATAATATTCAACAACCATATTATTTCCTTGTAACTATTATACATTGGAGTAGCAGAGAGAAATAATAATCTTAAATTGTCTACATAGCTTACTAATTTCAATAATTCTTGCGCTATCCTTTTATCTTGTTTTTCACCAGTAATTCTGATATTATGAACTTCGTCTATTACTACGAGTCTGTTATTAAAATGCTTTTTTAATTTTCTAATTACCTCCATTTTTTTCTTTTTTGGATTCTCTTCAGTTACTTTTGAAATATTTTGAATATAATTGGCAAATTCAGTATATCCTAAAAATAAATAGGAATTATTAATAATTCTTTTTATTTGTCTAATTACCTTTTCTTTGGATAATCCTTTCATATTCATTGGATTAATTTCTTTTAAATATTTATTTCCTGTGCATGCTCTTAAATTCCATAATCCATCTATCTGTTTCAGTTTTCTCTCATCAAATAATTGGAGTTTAAAGTTTTCTTGAACATTTGGTGAAGCAACTACAATAATCCTCTGTGTAATTCCTAATTGTTTTAAATAATCTCTCATCTCTTCTGATACGCTAATGGCACTACATGTTTTACCTGAACCTAAACCATGATATAATAACAAACTGTTATAAGGAGTCTGAAAACTTAAAAAGTTACGAACAAACAATTGATTCGGAGATAATTCAAAATCAGCTTCACATAATTTTTTTGCTTGTTCTTCAATCTCATCCACACTAAAAATTGTTCCATCATATTTCGTTTCATTAAATTCTTTTTTGAGAGCAATTTTAATATTAAACTCTGGATCATCTAATGATGGATATAAGTTTTCAAATTTATCTTCATTAGTAGAAATAAATTTTCTATTTAAAATCTCTCGTTTATTAATAAAAGAATTACTATCAGTATCTTTATTGTCTAAATTTATTTTATCAAAACCTTCATTAGATAACAATTCTATATTTTTCTCAGATAATATTGGTTCATCAACTAATGATAATTTTGTTTTTTTTCTAGGCCTTCGTTTAGGTTTTTCCATAATACTTATATATTATTAATATAATCTATATTCTTGTAAAACTTTATTCACTTTATTTAAAATATTTATTTTTTCTAAATTATATGGTCTAATTTTATCTATACATTCATCATAATATAACCATTTAACTTCACTTACTTCTGTTTCTTGAAATGTATTTGTCGTTTTTATACAAGGATCTATAAATCCTATAAAATATTTATGCTTATATGATTTCATATTAGAACCTGTAAAAATCTCTTCATAAGGAATTATATTTTGAACTAACTTAATATTTGACTTAATATAACCTGTCTCCTCTTCAAATTCTCTTAAAGCACAATTTAAATCTTTTTCCTGAAAATTTCGTCGTCCCTTTGGAAATCCCCATTCTGGTTCGGTCCATAAGGTATTGCTATTTTCTATTAATGATTGTAAATTATAACATTCTTTCGACTCTATTCCAATAAGTAAAGCATCATATTTTTCTCTAGATGTTTTTTCTTCTCCTCGATATTGAATTCCTACATTTTCACCCCATAAATAACTCCATAATTCATCAAATGAACTTGATTTTATTTTTTCTTTTTCATAAACAGACATTTCATTAAATATATTTAACAGATAATGATAATTATATAATGGATACTTACCTCGCATAAATTCTACAAACCCTAAACTATGTTTCCGTTTAATCATAAGGTACTGTAACTTATTGTTAAATAGCCTAAATGTGATTATTCCTACACTAGTTATTGGATGTTTACATGAATGAAATTGATGGCCGTTTTTTCCACAATTATTACAAAAATTAAATGATTTACTCATATGCTATATGTTTATTTGTCTATCTTTTTATATTGTTTCATTTTAATGACAGAAAAATCGTTTGATCCAAAGGTATGGGGACCACATTTTTGGTTTTTATTAATGACATTAGCTGTTTCATATCCTCTTAAAGCTAATGATACAACCCAGAAGAAGTATTATGATTTTATTTCTAATTTACCATTATTTATTCCACATCCTCCAATAGGAAATAAGTTTAGTGAGTTATTAGACCAATATCCTGTTTCTCCTTATTTAGAGGGAAAGGATGCTTTTTTGAAGTGGGTTCACTTTATTCATAATAAGATTAATGTAATTACTGGTAAGGATAAAATAACACTTACAGAAGCTCTTGAAAATTATTATGATCTTTATAAACCAAAAGAAATCATATTACACGAGCAAATTAAATATAGAAAAAAATTATTATTTGGGGGAATTATTGTCGTATTAATTGGCGGTGGCTATTATTTATATAAAAAATAATTCTCTCTACAATATAAGAGAAATTATGAATAGAACAATTAAAAATAAAAGAAGAAGAAATAGAAAAGGTGGTGAGGCATTAGCATCTGGAGGATTTGGATGTATATTTAAACCTGCTATCAAATGTAAAAATAAAACTGAAAGAATTACTGGTGTTAGTAAAATGTCAATTGAGCAACATGGTAAACAGGAGATGTCAGAAATCGAGAAAATTAAAAAAAAATTAGATAAAATTAAAAATTACGAAAAATATTTTTTATTAGATGTTGAAATGTGTTATCCTGATAAATTAACAAAGGAAGATATGATTAATTTTGACAAAAAATGTTTTGCCCTTACTAGATATAATATTAATGAAAAAAATGTTAATTCAAAATTGAATAAACTTACTATTCTTAATATGCCTGATGCTGGTATTGACTTGAAAGACTGGTTAGTAGTAGATGGAAAAATTACCAAGGATAAAATGTATCTATTGAATGAATTAGTTGTTAAGTTATTAAAAAATGGCGTTAGACCTATGAATAATGCGGATGTAATACATAATGACTTGAAAGATAGAAATGTGATGATCGATAAAGAAATGAATGCGAGAATTATTGATTGGGGATTGGCTGGTGTAGTCGTTAATAAAGAAATTCCAAAAGAAATAATGAATAGACCACTACAATTTAATACTCCTTTCTCATCAATGATTATATCAGATGAATTTAAATTAAATTATGATATTTTTTTACAGAGAGTTAAAGATGGACTTATATTATTTAATAAAACAAATGTTAGAAATTATATTATTAATGAGTATTTAATAAAATTAGCAAGGTATTATGGATATTATGATGATAATGTTATTTTATTTAAAATGATTTTCTCTCCAGGAATTAGCGATGAAACCTTTTTGTCGGATGTTAAGAGAGATAATTTAATTGAATATGGTTATTATCTTTACTACTTATCAAATTATATTACAGATATATTAATGAAATATACTGACTCTAATTATAACTTTGATTTGAAAAAATACTTTTTTGAGGCTTATTTACATAACAGTGATGTATTTGGTTTAATGACTGTCTATTATAATTTCTTTGAATTAGATTTATCTAATATTGACTTAGATGATGATGGTAAGAAGATATATCTTAATCGTATTCGTTCTTTATTAGTTGAATATATTTATTCTAATGGTGGAGAGAAAATAGACATTAATAAATTATGTAGTGCTATTGAAGAATTAAATCAAATTATTAATTACGATAATAAAATTGTATTACACAACACATCTCATAGTAAACATAGTAAAACTAGAAAATCTCCTAGAGCAGTAACCTCTATTATAACTAAATCTAGAAGCAAAAGCAAAAGTAAGAGTAAAAGCAAAAGCAAAAGCAAAAGCAAAAGTAAATCAAAAAAATAAATATAATCTTTAAAAAATAAACTTTATAAATATTATATGAAATTAGAATTATTAATTTTAGTAGTATCAGGATTTTTTATAGCAAACACATACTATGATGGAAATTATGTTAAAATATTACAGTCTTGGCAAAAATATTTTAAAATGGCAGGTTTTGCTTTTGCTGGATTAAGTATGTATTTATTTATAAAGAAAAACCCTTCCGAATCCCAGAGCATTGTTCAACAAGCCACAAATATAATTAAACATATGCCTAGCGGACAATCTTCTTTAGATGTTCTTAGTCCGTTTATTGATTTTACTAATCAAACTCCATTTACGGGTGGTGGTAATCAACAACATCAAGTGAATCGTATTATGGAATCCGGGAAAAAAGGTACAAAAAGATGTGTAAGTGAAACAAAAAAGAAATTTGTTGCCTCACAACAGAGCTGGAAATGTGGACATTGTCAAATTCAATTGCCAGCATGGTTTGAGGTTGATCACAAAATTAGATTAGAAAATGGAGGTTCTAATCATGTTGATAATTTAGTAGCTTTGTGTAGAGATTGTCACGGAAAAAAAACAGCGATGGAAAACCTTTAATTTATTTCTAATGATTTATTAATGGCGTCTACTAAAACAAAATCTACCGAAAAAAAGGAACCACCAATATTTGATGATTCTGGAACAAGTTATTTTGCCAAATTTATTAATGTTATGAGCTATATTTATAAATTATTCTCGTATTATGTAGTTGGTTCTATTAAAGACAATAAATTACAATTTAGTTTCTTATTAGGACTTATAATTTATATTATTATTGCGAGTATTATTTTTGCCAAAAACCCGTATGATATTATTACTGACAATAATGAAGGACTTAGCATTCTATTAATGCTCTTTGGAGGATTTTTAATTGTATTATTAATGTTCTTTTATTCAAGAAAAAAAGAACTATTTGAAAATGAAGAAGAAAAAGGAACTCTTTCGTTCCTTGGTAAAATATTTACTTCCATAGTATCAGTTGGATTGATAATAACATTAGTATATGTTTTTTTTAACTTATCAAGTTATTTTTCTGATTTTAGTAGTTTCTTATTGATGGGAATTAATATTCTTATTATTCTTGGAATTATTACTATAGCATTTAAATTTTTTGGATTACTTGGACAAGGAGAACCAGGTGAAAAATCACCATCTTGGCCAAAACTATTAATTAAAATGATAACATATTTTCCATGTTTGATGATGGATGTTATAGAATATATTAAATATCAATATCAAATCACAACTAAACCAATTGTTATATTATTTGCTGTAGAATTATTGTTAATTGGATTATATTTTGTATTTCCATGGCTTATGGAAAAAATTATGTATCATAATACATCCCAACTTATTGAAAGACCTGAAAATTTAAATATTCAACAAAATTTAGGCACCTTTCAAGATGTTAATTACACGACACCAGTTGGAAGTAGTAGTAGTGAATTTAGTTATCATTATGCTATTTCTAGTTGGTTTTATATTAATTCCAATCCTCCTGAAACCAACCCACATTACGACGAATACACATCTATATTAAATGTTGGTGATAAACCAGATATACAATTCAATGTTCTTAAAAATAAACTGCGGATTAAAATGAAAACACAAGGAAAGACTGAAAAAATTTTATATGAAACTACCAAATTTCCTATGCAAAAATGGAATAATATTATCATTAACTATGATGGGTCCACATTTGACATATTTATTAATAATGAGTTAGTCTCTTCAACACCTGGCGTAATACCGTATAAATCTAATACCGTGATAACATCTGGAACACAAGGTGGATTATATGGTGGTATTTGTAATGTAAAATATTTTAGAAATAATATTTCTAGAGGAAAAATTAATTGGTTGTACAATTCTATTAGTAATTTAAATCCTCCCATCATTTAGTAAAAATTTCTAAAGCTATATTATATTATGGCTGTATCAGTAAAAAGTATTGCAATAGGTGTTGTAGTCCTAGTCTTAATAATACTAATTATTAGATGGATTATGGGAGATAGCACAAAGCTTAGCGGGTTAACCGATGCTAAAAAAGTTACCAAAATCTCTGCCCAAGATTTAGCACAAAATAATGCTTCAAATTACGCATACTCTGTATGGTTTTACATTGATGATTGGAGTTATAGATATGGTGAACCTAAAATCGTTTTAGGAAGATTAGACAGTGACTTGAATCCTTCACCATCTATCACTTTAGGGGCAATTGAAAATACTCTTCAAATCGAAACTACAGTATACCCTTCATCCCAATCCTCTACAGGAACCAAAAATACTTGTAATGTTGCCAATGTTCCTATTCAACGATGGGTTAATGTTATTGTCAGTTTATACGGACGAACTATGGATGTATACATTGATGGTAAATTAGTCAGAACATGTGTCCTTCCAGGTGTTGCCAAGATTGCCAACAATGCTCCTGTTTATGTAACACCTTTAGGTGGTTTCTCTGGTTATACCGCAAATATTCACTATTATGCGGATTCCTTAAACCCTCAAGAAGCGTATAACATTTACCGTAAGGGATACGGTGGTTCTGGTTTCGACTTCCCTTATGAGGTTAAAATTGAATTCCTCAAAGACGGTGAGGAACAGGGAACTCTTACTCTTTAAAATAAATATTAAAAATCATATCTAAATTTCTTATGTATAATATATAGATATGGAAACAGGAAATATTTCTTCTGGAGCAAGTTCATTTGATAGTTTTAAAAGTAATAAAGCTGTTAGTGGCACAAAGGAATTTTTAGAATCAAATAGTTTAGTAGCCAAAGTTGCTTTTCTATTATTAGTTTTAGTAGTTTTTGTAATTGCTGTAAGATTTAGTGCCCAATTTTTAGCATGGGTCTTTTCTTATAATGGTTCGCCTTATTTATTTGATGGTATGGTTGACGCCAAGACTATGATGGTTATCCCTCAAGACCCGAATACAGGTGGTGCTATACCAGTTATTAGATCTGATGGTCAAAATGCCGGTGTAGAATTTACCTATTCGGTATGGATGTTTATTGATGATTTAGTATACCAACAAGGTCAATACAGACATGTATTCCACAAGGGAAATGATGATATTAATTTCTCTACATCCCCTATTGGTATGAATCAACCTAATAATGGTCCCGGTTTATATATTGCCCCTAACACCAACGCCTTAGTAGTAGTTATGAATACTTTCAATGATATTCAAGAGGAAGTCATTATTGATGATATTCCTATTAATAAATGGGTTTGTGTTCAAATTAGAGTTAAAAATCATCAACTTGATGTTTACATTAATGGTAAACTAGCTAAACGCCTTATTATGAAAGGTGTTCCTAAGCAAAATTATGGTGATGTATATGTTGCTATGAATGGTGGTTTCTCTGGTTATATGTCTGAATTAAGATATTTTAATTATGGTTTAGGAACTGCTGAAATTCAACGAATTGTTGATAATGGACCTAATCTTCAAATGTCTGGTAGCCAAATCACTAGTAGTATGCCAAGATATCTATCACT
>Ga0315320_10000174_pt1 | contig 50871 bp, 51 predicted proteins | sample M140m21515metaG_FD_203458 | JGI IMG/M metagenome (GOLD analysis project Ga0315320, IMG submission 203458) | Ammonia-oxidizing marine archaeal communities from Monterey Bay, California, United States - M1 40m 21515 | ecosystem: Environmental > Aquatic > Marine > Coastal | place: USA: California... | reverse complement strand
TCTTCCTATAGAGCCGTGGTAGACCACCACGTTGATAGGCTGGATGTGGAAGCGCAGTAATGCGTGCAGCTGACCAGTACTAATAGCTCAATTGGCTTGATTTATGCACTGAAAAAAATTTTTTAATCAGATAAATATTAATTATCAGCACAAGCAATTTTTCTTTAATGACTATTGTTCAATTTTAGTAATTATTTTTATATAATTACTTAGTTGCATGTCAAAAATATTTATAATGAAATCATTAAAATAAATGAAAATACTTTTTATCAAAAAAGGTAATCCTAATTTAGGTGCCAACAGATTGGCTATAGATAATTTTTCAAAACTTCTAACAAAAAAAGGAATTGAAATTAAAATATCTTCTAATTTTATTCCAGGTTTTGATGTTTATATGCTTTCAAAATTTATTAAAAAAAAAGAAGTTGAAGAAATTAAAAAAAAAACTAATGCTTTAATAGGTGCAATTCATCCATCTGATATAAATGTAGATTTAAAACATATTATAAAGTTGAGTGATTTTCTATTAGTGGGCAGTTTGTGTGAAAAAGACTACTTATTAAAATATAAAAAACCAGTTTTTGTATTCCCTCAACTTGAAAATATAACTAACGATGATATTTCAGATAAAAATATAAGAAATAATAATAAAATTTTAAAAATTGGATATCATGGTAATTTGGAGCATTTACACGAGTTTTCAGACGAATTAAAACTTGCATTAGAAAAATTATCTGAAGAGGTTAATTTAGAGTTGCATGTTGTCTATGATAAAAGTCTCGGTAAATGGAAAAAACCCAATATTGTTGTTAAAGAATATGATTGGACATTTGAAAATGTTTTAAAATATATGTCGTTAGTTGACATTGGTGTTGTGCCTTCATTAAGAAAAAATAATTTTTTTAAAAAAAATAGCTTTTTAAGAAATATTTTATTAAAACTATTCACACAAACTCCAAGTAAAATAAATAATGATTATTTGCTACAATTTAAATCCACTTCTAATGCTGGGCGGGCATTTATATTTCATCAGTTAAAAATTCCAGTGATTTCTGATTTTTCTCCGGAAAATTTTATTATTAATGGAGATATAAGATGTGGGTACTTAGCACATTCATATTATGGTTGGTATAACGCTTTAAAAGAACTTGCATTTGACATAGAAAAAAGAGAAAGAGTGGCAGAGAATGCTTTCATAAGATTTAATGAAATTTATAACTCAGAAATTTATATTATTAAATTTATAGAAGGTCTTCAAAGTTTAAAAAAAAGTTATTTATAGTTATTATGAAAAATATTCTAATATCTGGAGGTGCAGGTTATCTTGGAACTGAACTTACAAAGGATCTTCTAAAAAATTATAATGTAATTGTTTATGATAAATTTTATTTTCGATGGATAAAAAAGAATAAAAATAAAATTATTAATAATAATAGATTAAGATTAATTGAAAAAAATATTGATGAAATCAATATAAAGGACTTTAAAGATATTGATATTGTTTGTGATTTAAATGGAATTCCAAATGATCCATCGTCAGAAATAGATCCTAAATATACTTGGAATACAAATTACAAGGGAAGGCTTAAATTTGCAAAAATTGCCAAAAAAGCAGGTGTAAAAAGATATATATTCAATTCTACATGTTCAGTTTATGGTTTTAACGAGGAAACTGTTTATGAAAATAGTAAAAAAAACCCTTTAAGTTCTTATGCAAAAGCTAATTTAAAAGCAGAGGTGGAAATATTTAAATTAAAAAATAAAACTTTTAAAGTAAATGTTCTTAGAAACTCAACTTTATTTGGTTTTTCGAGTACCTTGAGATTGGATCTAGTGATTAATATCTTTGTATATAACTTATTAAAAAACAAAAAAATTACTATTGATGGTAATGGAGAACAGTACAGACCTTTTATTTCGATAATAGACATTTGTAATATTTATAAAAAAATAATTAAAACAGAAGAAATGCCATCTTTTATTTCAAATGTGGTAGCATTTAATTCTAATATCAAAAAATTAGCTTTAAAAGTTTGCTCTATACTTAAAAAAGATAAAAGATTAATTAATTTTAAGGCTACAACTAAAGATCATAGAAGTTATATTGTTGAGAGTAGCAATTTTAATAAATATTTTAATAGATTTAAATATTGCACATTAAAAAGCCAGGTGTTGTCTTTACGAAAAAATATTATTAAAGAGAGAGTTAAAATGGACGAAAATACAATTAGATTGAAATTTTATAAAAAGAAATTAAAAAACTAATAATAATATAACTAAAAAATAACAAAATAATTATGTCAGAATCTAAGTTTGAAAATAAAGATGTGGTTCAGTTGCCAGAAAAAATAGAAGACGTCAGAGGTTATATACAACCGTTATGTGATTTGAACATGAAAAGTGCTTCTATAATTAAAACTAATAAAAACAGCTGGAGAGCAAATCATTACCACAAAGAAGATTGGCATTTTATTTATGTATTAGAAGGTGAATTTGAATATTATTTTAGAAAAACAAATTCAAATGAAGAAATACAAAAAAAAATAATAAAAGAAAAAGAATTATTATTTACTGGAAATTTAGTTGATCACGCAATGTTCTATACAAAAGATACTAATATGCTTGTTGTGAGTAAAAATCCTAGAGATCAAAAAACCTACGAAGAAGATACAGTAAGAATTGAATTTATGAACGATACAAATAGATTTTAATTTAAATTGGATTACTCAATAAGAAAAAATTGCACTTTATGTAAAAGTAAGAAATTAGACTTGGTTCTAAACTTTAAAAAAACTCCATTAGCAAATTCATACGAAAAAATTGAATTAAAAAAAACTAAATTATTTCCTTTAAATGTTTTAATTTGTAATGCTTGTGGTCATTTACAGTTACGAGAGCTAGTAAAGCCACATATAATGTTTAATAACTATCTATATGTTAGCGGAACATCCAAAGTTCTTGTTAAGCATTTTCAGCAATATGCTGAAAAGATTATTAAAAAATTTGATATTAAAAAAAATCAAAATATTTTAGATATAGCTTGTAATGATGGAACATTTTTGGAGAATTTTACGAAAAAAAATTTTAAAAATGTTGTTGGGGTCGAGCCAGCAAAAAATTTAAAACAAGTAAATATAAAAAAAAAAATTAAGATACATAATTTTTTTTTCAATCAGAAAAATAGTAATATATTGAAAAATCAATATAATTCATTTAAAATTATAACAGCAAATAATGTTTGTGCACATGTACCTGATCTAAAAAATTTTTTTTTAGGAATTAAAAATATTTTAGCTAAAGATGGTTGCATGATTTTTGAAGTTTCATATTTAGGTGATGTTATTCGAAAATTAACATTCGATACAATTTATCACGAACACATGTCATACCATTCTTTAAAACCTTTAATAAATTTTTTTAAGGGTTTAGATCTAGAAATATTTGACTTTGATAGAGTTAAAGCTCAGGGCGGATCAATTAGAATTTATATATCCCACAAAGGTAAATTTAAAAAAAATTATTCAAAAATAAACAGACTAATGCAGTTAGAAGATAATATGAGAATTTTTAATAAAACTTTATATAAAAACTATTTAAAGAGAATAGATAAAGTAAAAATGAAATTAAAAAAAATATTTCAGAATAATAAAAAAAATAAAATTAAAACTATAGGTTATGGTGCTCCTGCAAAGTTAACTACATTTAGTTATGTTTTAGGTCTAAAAAAAGATTATTTTCAAGCAATTGTTGATGATAGTAGCTATAAACAAAAATTGTTAACACCTGGAAGAAAAATAAAAATTATTTCATTTAATGATTTAAGCAAATTTAAATTTGACATGATACTTATTTTTGCTTGGAATTTTTCTGATCCAATAGTTTTAAAATTAAAAAAATTTTTTAAAAATAAGAAAATTATAATTCCTTTTCCAAATGTTAGAATACTTAAAATATAATTATATATTTATTTATGAGTAAATCCCATATAATTGCTGGATATGGCGAATGGGGAAAAAAAATTGCTTCATTTTTAAAAAAACAAAAATTATTTAGTAAAGTAATAATTTTTACTAGAAATAAACAGTTTGAATATTATCCAAATTTTAGGAAGATTACAAAAAAAAAACTAAAATCATATTTTACTAAAACAAGCTCTGTGCACATATGTACTAGTGATAATTCTCACTTAAGTCTTTTAGATAAGTTTAATAAATTAAACAAAAGTATAATTGTTGAGAAACCTTTTTTTCATACAAATTATGATTTTAAAAATATTAAAAATACTTATGAAAATAAAAACATAATTGTAAATTATATAGATTTATTTAATCCTAATTTTTCTAAAATAAAAAAGTTTATTGAAAAAAATAAAAAAACTAATTTAAATGTTGAAATTCTTTACTCGTATCCATTAAAAAAAAATCAAAATTTCACTAATTATCTCAAAACTTGGCTTGATCATCCTTTGGCTATCATCTTAAAACTTTTTGGTTTTTATTCGATAAAAAATAAAATTCAATTTATAAATAATAAGGAATTAAATGTTAAATATTTTTATGATAAAGCTCTAATTAATATAAAAATTAAAAATCTTAAGCTAAAAAAAAGACTGATAATTTTAAGAAATAAAAAAAATAAAAAAGAAATAAACTTTTTAAATCATTCATTAAACAAAAGTAGTTTTCACAATCTATATTCTTCTTTTTTAAAAGAAAATAATGATAATAGATTTAACTTGGAGTTTAATAAAAAAATTTTTTGTGAGAAAAAATTTATTCTTACAAAAATTAAGAACAAAAAAGGCTAAACTTTACTTAATAAATATTTTTCAGAAACAAATAAATGATCAATCTCAGATTTTAAAAATGTTTTAATAGCATCATCAATATTTTCAACTATGGGCTCTGATTCATTAAAAGATGTATTAATTAATATTGGAATATTTGTAATTTTATAAAATTCTTCAATTAATTTATAAAATGATGGATTAAAATTTCTACTAAGTGTCTGCAATCTGGCAGTATTATCATTATGACATGCTGAAGGTATTAAATTTACTTTTTCTTTTTTTACCTTTATTGAAAAATTCATATAAGGACTATTAACATTTTCCTCAAAAAATTCTTTAGTATATTCTTCTAATATTGTTGGTGCAAAGGGGCGATACGATTGTCTATTTTTTATTTTATTATTTAGGATATCTTTCATATTTGGATCTCTTGGGTCAGCAACAATACTTCTATTCCCCAGTGCTCTTTTTCCAGACTCAGATCTTCCATTAAAAATACCAATAATCTTTCCTTTAGATATTAATTTTGCAACCTCTTTTATTTTAACATTGGAAAGCTCAATCTGTTTATAAGAATGTATAGAATTAAGTAATTGATTGTCTTTGTAATCAAAACCACTGTATGGTGAGTTGAGATTATCTAAAATATCAAAATTTCTTGGTTGATTATCTAACTTATGTTTTAATAGCATAGCACATCCTAACGATAAACCACCATCATCTATTGAAAACGGAATAAAATATTTTGTAAAATATTTAGGTATAAATTTACCTACAGCTACACAATTATATATTGATCCACCAGATAAAATAATTGAGTCTGCATTGTATTTTTCCATATTTTTATGTGCAATTTTCAAATTTTTTTCAAATATTAAATCAAAACTTGATTGTAATGAGGCGCAAAAATCAAAATACGTTTGCTCATTTGCATAATATTTGGGTTTTTTAATAAAAAATTTTCTTTTAAAAAGATCTTCAATTGTCTTAGGAAATGAAGACCAAACATTTTCACCATTCTCCATAGTTTGGTGAAATAATTCTTTTAATTCAGGAATAACTTTTCCATAAGCTGCAGCTCCCATTAATGTTCCTTCTGTACCTATTGGACCCATTTTTGTTTTATTCCAAAATCTTTTTAATACAGTCCAGGTTTGCCCAATAGATCCATCGCCTAAAGTTTTAATTTTACTCAATTTATTATTCTCACCTAAAAAAAAACCTAAACCTCCATCATTACCACCACCGTCCATGGTCATCACAATAGATTTTTTAAATGGCGATGAATAATATCCAACCGCAGCATGAGACTCGTGATGATCAAAAAAGTGATATGTTTGATTGGGAAATAACTCTCTGATGGTATTCGGTATTTCTTCACCTCTATGTGTTCTAATCAATCCTATTCTGTCTACATCTTCAAATTTAAATCCAAAGTTACCAAGAAAATCAGAAGTTATATTTTTAAAATCATTATTGGTTTTGTCTCTTTTCCATATATTTTTAAATGAGTATGATTTAATTCTACTTATTCTTTCTAGCTCCATAAAACCAATTATATTATCTTCATCAGACAAACATAATGAAGAGTCATGGCCCCAATGTATTGATAAATTTTTTTTCATTAATATTTTTAATTGTTTGCTCTATTAATAAAAAAAACTAATATAAATCAACAATATAAAATTTATTATAAAACTTAAAAATTACCAATATATATATAATTAGATATTTATAATTTATGAAAATTTGTGTATTTGCATATAATTTTAAACATAAAAGAACCCAAGATGTTTTAATGCAACTTGTATTTAATAGTATTAAAGTTCACTCAGTCTTTGCAGCTAATAAAATAAAACTAAATTTTTATAAATCAAAAGAAAGAGTTACAACAAATAATTTAATTTTTAACCATCCTAGGGATATTTCAAAATCAATTAATGCAAAATATTTTGTTTTAAAACATGACTCGAACGAGTTACTTAAAATTTTAAAAAAAGAGAAGTTTGATTTAGGAATCATTGCTGGCTCAAGAATAATTAAAAATAAAATTATTAATCAGTTTAAAATTGGAATTTTAAATATGCATCCTGGGCTGTTACCTTTAAATAGAGGACTTGATAGTCATAAACGGGCGATTTTTTATAATTGGGCACAAGGTGTTACATGCCATTTGATTAATTCAAAAATAGATTTGGGAAAATATATTTGTTATAAAAAGATCAACGTTTTTGAAGATGATACATTAGTAGATATAAATACAAGACTTCAAAACATGGAACTAAATTTGATGATAAAGTCATTAAATATACTCAAAAAAAAAAAGAAATTAAGAGTTTTGAAAGATAAAAATAAAGCACAAACATCAATAAGCAATGGAAAAGAAAAAATTATGATGAAAAAATTTAAACTATACAAAAAAAATTATAAAAAATTAAAATGAAAACTTTATTAATTGGTCTAGGTGTGATGGGTTCTAATCATTTTAGAGTTTTAAAAATGCTTTTGCCAAAAAATGAGATTTTAATTTATGATAAAAATAAAAAAATACTAAACTCAAATTTAAAAAATAATAAAATCAAACAAAGTAAAAGTTTAAATACTTTATTAAGTATTTCTAAAAAAGTTATAATTGCAACACCAACAAGTACCCATTTTAATTTAATTAAACAATCTATTAAATTAGGAGTGAAATATATTTTTGTAGAAAAACCTTTGGTAAAAAGTTTGCATGAGTCAAAAAAAATTATAAATCTTGTAAAAAAAAATAATGTTGAATTAAATGTTGGGTTAATAGAAAGGTTTAATTCTATATTCATTCCTCTCCAAAAAATATTAAAAAAAGAAAAAATTATAAATCTTGATTTAATAAGGACAGCAAGAGTTATCAAAAGAAACAAAGATGTTGATGTGGTTCTTGATTTAATGCTTCACGATATTGATATTGCATTAAAAATAAATGGGGATATCAAAAAAATAATAGCATTTGGCTTTAAAAAAAATAATTTAATAGAAACTGCATCAGTCAACTTAATACATAAAAATAATTCTTTTAGCAGGCTGTATGCAAGTAGAATTACAGATAAAAAAGTAAGAGAGTTGAAGGTTTTAACTACAAAATTTTATGTAGAAGCTAATTTGCTAGAAAGAGAATTTAGCATTTATAAAAATTCAACTTATAATCAGGGACCAAAAAAATTATATAAAGTATCAAATTATCTAGAAAAAATTCAATCTTTACCTACAGAACCTCTATTTTTAGAATTAGATTTTTTCTTAAATAAAAAAATTGAAAATAAAATTTACAAACAAAAAGATTTAAATGAAGAATATCACCATAAATTACTTTTGATTTGTGAAAAAATTAAAAAGCAAATTAAGTAATGTGGAATATAAAAAATTTTATTAATTCCATTAGACTTGCTCCCAGGTATTTTAAAGTTTATGAGTCACTAAAAACTAATAAACCAGGTTTAATTTTAAGACATGATGTTGATTGGTCAATCGATGATGCATTTAAATTTTTTGAAATTGAAAGGCAGAACAATATTAAATCAACATATTATTTTAGAGTAAGTTCTCCAACTTACAACATACTTTCTAGTGAAAGTAAAAAAATCTTGCGTGAGATTGAAGGTTCTGGATTTGAAGTAGGACTTCATTTTGATAAAAGTATTTACACTAAAAATATATTAAGTAATTTTTTAAGAGAGAAATCAATTTTACAGGAAATTTTAGGAAAAAAAATTTTTTCATATTCTGATCATATACCATCATTGAATGGTTTTTTTAAAAAGAAGACGGAACTGTTTAATGCCTATGATAAAAAGATTTTTACAAAAAATAATTATATTTCAGACTCTAGGTATGAGTATAAAAAAAATTTTATTAATTTTATCAAAAAAAGCAATTCAAAAAAAATGTATTGCTTAACTCATCCCGAATATTATTTTGAAAATAAAAGATCATATTCATTAATAATTAAAAGATACTTAAAAAATAAAAAAAATAGATTAGTGAATGAAATAAAAATAAATAATAAAAATTTTAAAAAATTTATATGAAATTATTTCCCATAAAAAAAAATATTAGTAAAACTAAATTTAATAATATTCGTGACTTTAAAAAATTAATCAATACTGGAAAATTTATTTTAGGAAAGAATGTTGATAATTTAGAAAAAAAACTAAAAGAAATTACAAATTCTAAATATTGTATTTCCACATCAAGTGGAACAGATGCTTTACTAATTTCTTTGATGTCTATTGGCTTACAGCCAAAGGATGAAGTAATAACAACTGCTTTTACATATGTGTCAACAGCCGAAGTTATTATTAGACTTGGTGCAAAACCAGTTTTTGTAGACATTGACAATTCTACTGGTTTAATTGATGAAAATAAAATTGAAAGTCATGTTACCTCTAAAACAAAAGCTATTATTCCTGTTTCATTGTATGGTTTGATACCTAATTTTAAAAAAATAAATGCAATATCTAGAAAGTATAACCTAAAGGTTATTGAAGATGCTGCACAAAGTTTTGGCTCAGGATCAAAAAAACAGAAAAGTGGAAATTTATCTGATATTGCTTGCACAAGTTTCTATCCAACTAAAAACTTAGGTTGTTTTGGTGATGGGGGTGCGATTTTTACTAATAGCAAAAGTATTGCTAAAAAATGTTTTTTGATAAGAGCGCACGGTGAAAACAAAAGATATAACAGCAAATTATTAGGAGTTTGTGGAAGGTTGGATGAAATTCAAGCAATGGTATTACTAAATAAACTTAGATATTTTAAAAGTGAAATATCAAAACGTATAAGCAATGGAAAAAAGTTAAGAAAAATCTTATCTAAATTATCTTTGTTAACAATTAATCCTGATATTGCTTATAATACTTTTCCAATAATTTTAAAAGATAATAGAAGAAGTGTAATGAACTTACTTAGTAAATTAAATATCGAATATAATATTATTTATCCTAAGCCTTTACATAGACAACCGTTTATGAATAAATTTAAATATAAAAAGCTTAAAAATACTGAATTTATTTGCAAAAATATATTGAGCATACCATGCCATCCATATTTAAATAAAAATTATTTTACAAAAATTAAAAAAATATTTACAAAATAATCCATGAAAATTGGAATTCATCAACCAAACTTTTTGCCATGGTCTGGATATTTTCATAAAATTTTAAAAAGTGATAAATTTATATTTTTAGATGATGCATTAGTATCTAAGAAAAGCCTGGATTATATAAATAGATCATCATTCTTGACTAATGGAAAAATAAAATATTTTACAATACCCATATATAAAAATTTTAAACAAAAGAAAATTAAGGATTTAGAAATTGACAATTCAAAAAATTGGAAAGTGGATTTTATAAATTTTATTAAAGAAAATTATAGAGGTGCTAAATTTTATAACCAATACGAAAGTCTTTTTTTTAGTATAAAAAGTAGAGAATTTAAAAATTTAATTGAACTTAATATTTTTTTTATTGATAAAATTTGTGATTTATTAAAAATGAAAAAAAAATTTTTATTTTCATCAGATTATCAATTAAACTCTAAATCAACATACAAGCTAGTTGAGTTAATTAAATTATTGAATGGCACTGAATATTTATCAGGTCAGGGTGGTAAAAAATATTTGAATGAAAAATTGTTTTTTACAAATAAAATAAATTTGAATTATTTAAATTATAAACAGGCATATTATAATCAGCAAAAATCCATCAAATTTATTCCAGGCTTATCTATACTTGATGAAATTATGAATAAAGATATGAATAAACTGACTGAAAACTTAAAATAAATTATGTCTAAAAAAATTCATAAATCTGCTGAGGTATCTCCAAAAAGTAAGATAGGTAGAAATACTATAATATGGAAAAATGCACAAATTAGAGAAAATGCTAAAATAGGAAAGAATTGCATAATATCAAAAGATGTTTACGTAGATAAGAATGTAAAAATAGGTGATAATTGTAAAATTCAAAATTCTGCTCAAATTTATGATGGAGTGACAATAAAAAATAATGTTTTTATTGGTCCAGCTGTTGTGTTTACTAATGATTATTTTCCAAGGGCAGATAATAAAAATTGGAAAATATTAAAGACTAAAATAGATCATGGTGCAAGTATAGGAGCAAATGCTACAATATTATGTGGCATTAAAATTGGAAAGAAAGCAATGATCGCAGCTGGATCAGTAGTTACAGAAGATATTGAAGATTACTCATTATATGCTGGTAATCCTGCTAAATTTAAAAAAAAAATAAAAAAAATTTAAGATTATTTCATTAAATGAGTAAATATTATTTATCTAAAATTATTCTACTAATTTTAGATGATTTAAAATTTTTAATTAAATTAATTTTAACAAAGAATTTTATCGATAAAATATTATATTTTATACATGGAGGTGTAGGATACTATGGAAATCTTAAAAGTGATTTGGAGTCTTTGGAAAAAGTTTTAATATTAAGAGATTATTTTATTCCCCCCAAAAAAAAACAAAAAATAATAAAAAAAAAAAATAAAAAAATTGGTTTTTTAGTTAATTTTAGTAGTAGGTCACTTTTCAATTTAGATCACTTTAAATCAATTCCTAATAATTTTGAAGTTTTTATTTTTGAATTTAATAATTCGGTTAATGGATACAATCAATCTTTAAAACTTTTTAAAAAATTTAAAAATAAAAAAATAAAAGTAAGTATTTTGAAATTACACAACTCTTGGTCTTACGATTTTGACAAACAATCAAAAATAGCTGAAGTTATAAATTCATTTTCTTTGGACTATTTAATTTTTGATACAGGAGTTTTTCATCTTCATTTATTAAATGAACTAATAACTCCAAAAATAATTTCATATAACAAGACATCTCTAATAGTGCCAAGTAGTAAAATTGATATACAATCATTTTGTCAGCCATGTTTTCCATATAAAGTTAAGAAAAATAAAATATATAATTTTAAAAACAAAAATAACTTAAATATAAAAGTCGATGATAGTTTTATTATTTATCAATCAAGAAATATCAAATTTAAACTGAATAATAAAAGAAAATATATCTTATGGTATGGAAATTTTAAAAAGTTCTATGATCCTAAATTTTTAAATTTAATCGAAAAAATTTTAATTAAATATCCATCTCTTGAACTTCACGCATTTGGAAGGAATGATGATTATAAAAAACAATCCAAAGTGTATTTTAAAAAAAAGAAGACCCTAAATATTCATTTTCATGAAATTTTTGATTGGAATGTTAAAAATCAGTATTTCGAAAATTTTTTAAAAGTCTTAAAGCAAACAAAAATTATGATAAATAGCTTTAGAATGTCTGGGGCAAGATATGCAATTGAGTCATATCAATTTGGAATCCCTATTATAAATTTTAATTTAGATGATAAAGCTTGGTTAAAAAATCCAGATAATTTATATTATAAGGTACCAAAAATCCTTATAGATGAAAATACAGTTAATAACGAGAATGATTATTTGAAATTGATTGATAAAATTTTAAATGATAGAAATTTTGAAAAAAAACTTATTTCTTTACAGAAAAAAAAATTTAATCATTTAACTAGTAAAAAATTTTTCTGGAAAAAAATTAATCAACTTATAGAAAAAGCTGATACATAATTTGTATTATTATTTAAATGTTTGATATTCTTATAAAACTATTTAAAATTTTTGATAAAAAGAGTAAGTTAAGATTAGCTGCAGTTCAATCATTGATTATTTTTTCTTCCGCTCTGGAAATGTTATCTCTAATAGCATTAGTTCCCCTATTAAATGTTATCTCACAAAATTCAAACTTTGCAGAATATGGTCTTGTAAATTATTTTTTTCTAAAATTAGGTATAATAAATGAAATTGAGCAATTGAAGATATATTCTATTTTTGTTTTATTTTTTTTCTTTATAAATACAATCATACTGATTTTTGCTAATCTAATTATTGTACGATTTAGCCACACATTATCTGCTTCATTTTCAAATAAATTATTTTCATATTTTTTGAGCTTAAAATATAAAGATTTCATTAAAAACGCGCCAGACGTATATCAAAAGAAAATTATCATAGATGTTGATAGATCAACAAAAATGATTGTTACCAGAGCTTTGCAAATGTTCAGTAAAATATTTACATCTGCACTAATTATAATTGCTTTGTTTAATTATAATATCAAGATTACATTGATATTAGCAGTAACAAGTTCATTTTTTTATATAATTATTTTTTTAGGACTTAAAAAATTCATCACAACAAATTCAATAAATATATCTAACTATTTAAAATTAAGATCACAGCTAGTTTATCAAGCTTTCAGATCATTTAAACAAATTATGCTTTTTAATAGACAAAAAAATATTTATCTTAATTTTTCAGAAAATAATTATGACTTAGCAAAAAAAGACTCATGGTTAATTACTATTCAAATGATACCAAGATTTTTATTTGAGTTTTTTGCAGTATTAATTTTAGTAACTACCTTGCTTTATTATCTTTCGAGCTCAGTAAGTCTAGATGGTAATTTTTTAGCAACAATTGGAATTTTTGGATTTGCTACATTAAAGATTTTACCTTGTTTTCAAAATATTTATTCATCCTTGGTGGGTATAAAAGGTAATGCTCAAACATTTTATGATATTTACTATGATCTAAAAAAATCAAATCAAATTAAAGAAATTAATTTTAAAAGAAATGATTATAAAAAAAAATTATTTGATCAAATTGATTTTATAAAATTAGAAAATATTAATTTTAGATATGAAGCTAGAAATCTTTTTAAAGATTTAAATATTGAATTTGGCAATCAAAGAGTAAATTATATTGTTGGAGATTCAGGTTCAGGTAAATCTACTTTAGTAGATATAATTTCAGGTGTTAGCAAACCGGATAATGGAAAATTAATTGTAAATAATGAGTTGATTAATTTTGAAAACATATCTGAATGGTACAATTCAATTTCTTATGTGACTCAATTTCCATATGTTTTAAAAGATACAATAAAAAATAATGTTACATTTTTTAGCAATAAAAGTGAATATTTTGATGATTTAAAATTTCAAAAAGCTTTAGAAATAGCTGAACTAAATGAATTTGTAAATTATTTTGATGATAGAGAAAACCAACTTATTGAAGATGATGGACAATCGATTTCAGGAGGCCAAAGACAAAGGATTGGAATTGCTAGGTCAATATATAGAGGTGGAGATGTTTTAATACTTGATGAGGCCACAAACTCTCTAGACTCTTTAACTGAAAGTAAGATATTAAATAATATAGAAAAATCTGGATATTTTAAGATAATACTAATTATTTCTCATCGTTTAAGCATTATTCCAGAAGATAAAAAGATTTATTTCATTAACAATAAAGGTTTTGTAAGTTTTGGATTTTTTAAAGATTTAGCAAATAAATCTGATGAAGTTAAAAAAGTATATGAGAAAAAGTTGTAATATAATTAATGAGTGTCTACGAATTATCTAAATTAAAAAAAATTTTTATTAGGATTAAAAATAAAATAATTTTTATATTCATTTTATATTTTCCATTAAATTTTAAATATTTTTTTTTACCTTTCCCTAGTCATAATTTTGGCTTTAATCGCAAATTATCAAAAAAAAAATATTTAGATCTATTTAAAAAAATTAAAAAAAAAAAATATCCTAATATTAACAAAATTGAAAAAAAATTTTTGAGAAAAATTAATACAAATTATCTTGATAAGTTAGCTCTTACTACACAGATTACTCACAAAAAAAATCAAATTAATTATCAACACGGAAGATTGCTTTATGGATATTTATATAATTTGATAAAACTAAAAAAATTAAGATTTATTAATATTTTTGAAACTGGAACTGCCAGAGGATTTTCATCAATATGTATGTCCAGAGCTATAATAGATACTAAAATAAAAGGTAAAATTGACACAATTGATATATTGCCTCACAACCAAAAAATGATGTGGAATAGCATCCATGATCATGATGGACCATTAACCAGAAGACAATTGCTCAATCCGTGGTCTAAAGAAATGAAAAATATTAATTTTATTCAAGATTGGTCAATTTCTTACATCGATAAAAAAAAAAATAATTTAAAAAGATATAATTTTGCCTTTTTAGATGCTGCTCATGATTTCAAATCAGCATATAAAGAATTTTTATTTGTATCTAAAAATCAAAAAAAAAATGATATTATATTTTTTGATGATATTAATAAAACGTCATTCAAAGATTTATTCAAAATTAAAAAATTTCTCACAGAAAATTTCAAAAAATATGATTTTAATTTTTTGAAGAATACAAAAAATCGTTCTTATTTAATTGCAAACAGAAATAATGATTAAATGACTGATAATTGGAAAGAATATAAAAAGAAGCAAGGAAAATATTTTGATAAAAACTCTAGTTCATTTCATATTTTGAGTGGAGATAAAAAATTAAATTTATTTGAAAAAATTTTATGGTTAATTTTTAATTTTATAAATAATTATTTTAACAAAAGTTTTATTGATAAGAACTTGGAAAATTGTGTTTATAATCCGAAAAAAGAACTATTTTTTAGTTTTCATAATTCAAAAAATTCTTCACCAGCTAGGATATTATGTAATCAATTTTTAATTGATATGGATCTAAAAAGAATAACAAGAAATTTTGATAAAATTAAAATTCTTGAAATAGGTTGTGGAAGAGGTCAACAAATTGAAATATTTGATGAAATTTTTGGGCAAAATTATAGTTATTTAGGGATTGATCCTCATCGTTCAGAAAATTGGGATAGATTATCTTCAGAAAAAATTAAATTTTCTGAAGACACATATTTGAATTTAAATAAGTATTTGAATGACTGTAATATAATATTGAGTCAATCAGTTTTAGAACATTTAGATCAAGATATGTTGTTGTTTAAAAATATTAGCGATCATGTAAATTCCAGTAAAAAAAAAATTATAAATATACATTTTTTTCCAAGTGTAGCTTGTTATTACACATACAGAGGCCATGGAATACGGCAATATCAAAAACATACAATTTCAAAATTAACAAAATATTTTTCAAAAAATACTAAAAAGCAAATACATTATCTTGGTTCTGATAATTTAAATAAATTACACAAAAAAAAATATGGAAGAGGAATATTTTTTAATCAAGATAATATTAGTGATCATGATTATTACGAAGAGATTAAAAAAAATTTAAAGGGGAACAATTTTACGTTAAAGGAACCTTCATTTTATGGATTATGTTTAATGTCTAATTTAGAAATTTTATAATGCAAAAAATTCTATTTAGCCTTATAGACAAAGAGTATCCTGCAAACCACTCATTTGTAGATAAAATTTTATTAAATAAAAGAAATTTTAAACATTATATTTTAGTTGAAAAAAATTCTAACAACAAAATATTTTATAAAAAAAACATAAGTATTTATTCAATATTAAATAAAAGATTTTTTTTAAAAAGATTAGCAAATTTATTTAAAATTTATTTATTTATTAAAAAAAAAACGACCAAGTATAAAAATAAAAAAACTTTTTTTTTTGTTAGGAACGATCCATTATATCTTTTAATTTGTAATATCCTTGCAAAAAAAAATGATAAGATTATTTATATGAATTCATTTCCACATGAAAATTTTTTCTTCCTTAAGGGATTAATCTTTAAATTAATAATTTTTTTTATTAGTCGTAAAAGGATAAGTTTAATAGGTGTAAGTTACTTGGGAATGAAAAGATTAAAAAAATATTTTAAAAATATTGATAAAGAATTAATTATACCATTAATATCAAACTTTAAAGTTAAGAAATTGAAGATAATTAAAAATAATAAAAGAACATTTATATACTCAGGATCATTTTCCACACAAAGAAAATTATATTATATTATTGAAAGCTTAATAGATTTCATAAAAAAAAATTCAAAAAAAAAAATTCAAATGAAATTCTTATTCATTGGAGGTGAAAAAAAACAAATTAATAATATTCACCAATATTTTGATAAAGATAAAAAAATCTTAAAAAAATACTTTAAATTTAAAGAAAAAATTAATCAAAGTAAACTCAGACAGTATTATTTAAATTCTCATATAGGAATCTCACTTATACCACCAAATGAAATTTATAAAGAGGCATGTCCATCAAAGTTTATCGAATATTTAAGTTTTGGTTTAGCAATAATTGCTAATAAGGAAATTTTGTTTCAAAAAACAATTATGAAAAAAAATAAAATTGGTAAGTTAGTTTCATGGAATAAAAAAGAAATTATTCAAGCAGTAGATGAACTATGTTTTTCATCAAAATTAATTAAATTTCGTGGAAATTCAATTAAAACTAATGATAAAGAATTTAATCATCAACATTTTAATAAAATGTTTGACATGTTATTAAATTAGAAATTATGAAAATACTCTTTATTGCTCCACGGTATCACACAAATCAAATACCAATAATAAATGTTTTAAAAAAAAAAAAACATAACATCTTTTTTTTAGTTGAAAAAAAAGGTTTTTCGGAGGATTTTGGTGAAGTTTTACCTAAAAAAATAAAAATAGCTTTTTCAATAAGCGCTTATTTTAATTTATATCAAATAATAAAAAGAATAATGCCCGATATAATTCTAATAAGGTTTCACAATAGATTTATTAGTTATCTCAGCGCAATATTTGGTAGACTTTGTGGATCTAAAATATTTTTCTATGAGCAAGCAGACCTAAATTTAGATCACTTAAAAATTCGGAATTTTAGAACTTTATTTAGGTTTGTTGAATTTTGGACAAGATTATATTTATTTAATGCTAAATGGTACACACCTATAAATAATGAGTTTATCATAAGTAAAAATAAAAGAATAATATTTTTGCCTTTTACATTTTTAAAAAGAGACAAACAAAATATTAGCAGAATAATAAAAAAAAAATTTAAAATTTTAACAATTGGAAAATTTCAAAAAAGAAAAAATCATTTATTACTTTGCAAAGTAGTAAAAAAATTATACAAAAAATACGATATAACGCTAACTATAATTGGTGAGGTAAAAAATAGTGAAAATATAAAGAATTATAATTTAGTTAGAAATTATATTACTGAAAATAATTTAGAAAAGAAAATTAAAATAATTAAAAATTTAAAACACAAACATATAAATCAATATTACATAAAAAATGATTTTTTTGTATTACCATCTACCTCAGAACCAGCTGCAATATCAATTTGCGAGGCAATGTCTTTTGGTTTGCCAGTAGTTTTAAGTAATACATCTGGAAGTAGATGCTATGTAAAAAAGAACAAATGTGGTTTTCATTTTAAAGACAATAACTTGGAAGATCTTTCAAAAAAAATTGAAAAAATGTGTAACCAAAATACTATTTCCTTATTTAAAAAAAATCTTAATACTTTTTTTTTAAAAAAATATAACCAAGAAAAATTTTATAAATCTTTTTTAGAAAATATTATAAATGACAAAAAAAATTAGTTTTTTTTTATCTTCACTTAATTATGGAGGGGCAGAAAAAGTTTTAGTATTTTATGCAAATTATTTAATAAAACAAAAGTATGATGTTTCACTTATTACTCTAAATTCATCTGGACCATTAAAAAAAAAAATTAATAACAATATAAATATTATTGATTTAAAAAAAAACAAATTAAGAAATGCTATATTTGCAATCATCAAAGTATTGAAAGAAAAAAAAATTGATATAGTTGTTACATCTGTAAATCATTGTAATATTTTGTTTTGTATAATTAAATTTTTCTTTTTCAAAAATTTTAGACTAATAATTCGCCAATCTAATGTCTTTGAAAAAGAACTTACCACAAAAATAATTATTAAAAATTTTTTTTATAAATTTCTTATTAAGTTTTTTTATGGAAGAGCTGATAAGATTATTACTATTTGTAAAGAAGTTGACCATTCAATTAAAAAATTAATTGGTAATCGAAAATCTATCAAGCTAATCTATAATCCAATTAATACTTCAAAGGCAAAAATATTATCAAATAAAAAAGTTAAAAATTATTGGAATAAAAAATCGATCAAGCTTTTAAGTGTAGGTAGCTTAATAGTGCAAAAAAATTTAAAGGATTTATTATTTGCATTATCACATATAGTTAATAATCAAAAATTAAAGTTTTATCATTTATTAATATTTGGAAATGGAAAATTATATAAAGAATTAAAATCTCTTATAAAAAAACTTAATATAGAAAAAAATGTTACAATAATTAAAAAAACAGACAATCCTTTTCCTTATTATAATCAAACAGACCTCTTAATCCAAACCTCTTTGTGGGAAGGACTTTCCAATGTTTTGTTAGAAGCATTATCTTGTAATGCTAAAATTTTAGCTTATAAAATTCCTGGTGGTACTAGTGAAGCATTGGGATTTGGAAGGTATGGAAATATTATCAAAAGAAAAAATTATTATGATTTAGCAAATAATATTGTTAAAAGTGCTAATAAAAAAAGAACAAAAATTCCTAGATCTCACCTCAAAAAATTTGACTCAAAGGAAATTTGTTTGAAATTTAAAAAGCTAATTTTAAAATTATGAATATATTAATAACGGGTGCAGCAGGTTTTATTGGTTATCATGCTTGTAAAAATATACTTATTAAAAATAAGAAAGCTAAAATTTTTGGCGTTGATAATATAAATGATTATTATAATCAGAAATTAAAGCTAGACAGAATTAAATCATTAAAAAATGATTACAATAAAAATAAAAAATTTTATTTTTTGAAACAAAATATAGCTGATCTAAATAATATGGAAAAAATATTCAAAAAACATAAAATTTCGCATGTTATTAATTTAGCAGCACAGGCTGGTGTTAGATATTCACTTAAGGATCCTTTTAGTTATGTTGAAAACAATTTGGTTGGATTTCATAACATATTGTATTTATCCAAAAAATATAAGATTAAGCATTTAGTATATGCTAGCAGTAGCAGTGTTTATGGAAACCAAAAAAAACAACCTTACAAAGAGAACTTTAATACAGATAACCCAATTCAATTTTATGCGGCAACAAAAAAATCAAATGAAATTATGGCTGCTGCATATAGCAATCTTTATAAAGTGAAAACAACAGGGTTAAGGTTTTTCACTGTTTATGGACCATGGGGAAGACCTGACATGGCATTATTTAAATTTACTAAAAATATTTTGTTAAATAAAAAAATTGAAGTTTTTAATAAAGGCAATCACTCTAGAGATTTTACTTATATTGATGATATTGTTATGGGGATAATCAAAGTGCTTTACAATAATGATAAAAAAAAATTATCAAATATTCTGAATATTGGAAGAGGAAAAAAAGAAAAACTTTTAACTTATATAAAATGTATTGAAAAATATTTAAACAAAAAATCAAAAATGAAATTATTAGGTTTGCAAAAGGGAGATATAAAAGAAACTAATTCATCCACAGATAAAATTAATAAACTTGTAGGCTATAAACCAAAAACAAATATAGAAGCAGGAATAAAAAATTTCTTAGATTGGTATTTGAGCTATTATAAAATTAAAATAAAATAGATTATCAAAAATACATGATAAAACTTAAAAAGTTATTAAAACTAAATTTTTATAACGCTATAAAATTTAATATTTTTAAATTATTTAAAAAAAAATATGGTTTATTTAAAATAAAGTTGGGAAAAATAATTTTAGATATCGAAAATGAGGGTATAAGCAAAACATTAGCATATTATTCAGTCCGTGAAGAAGATAAACTTTTTATTTTGAAAAAAGTTTTAAAACAAAATGATTATGTGATTGATTGTGGTTCAAATATTGGACTATATCCAAAATTTATATCTGAAATTATTGGTCCAAAAGGATTTATTGCATGTATTGAGCCAGACATGAGAAATGTTGAAATTTTAGAGAAAAATTTAAAATCAGTAAAATGTGACTACAAGATTATAAACAAAGCAATTGGTTATAAAAATGAAACAAGAACATTTTATAGATCTAAATTTACAAACTTAGGAAGTTTAAACAAAACTAAAAATACATCCGATGTATTAGATGAAACAAATGAGTTTATGATTGATGTAATTAATTTTAAAAATCTTGCTCAAACTATTGCTAGTCAAAATAATAAAAGATTTTCTTTATTAAGGATGGACATTGAAGGTGGGGAATTTGAGGTATTTAAAAGTTTTATTGATAATATTGAAATTTTTCCAAATTTAAATTTTTTATTTGAAAATCATCCAGTTCAATACCAAAAAAATACAAACGAATTAAAAAATATTTTTATCAAAATGAATGAATTAGGGTATAAATTTAAATACATAGTAAGTGCTGGTCAGCCTAATCCCAAAAATTTTAAGGAATTTAATATCATTCCCAATAAGATTATTCAAAGTGACTTTTTTGAAAGAGGTTTTTATGAAGATATAAAATTTGATCATGCATTAGAACTTGTCTTAAATACACCTAAAGTTGTTAGATATGCTTATTTATGCAGAGATTAAAATTTTTATATTCAAGATCTGTATTGTTTGTTAACAAGTTTTTAGCACTTAGATTAAGTCAATCTATATATTTTTTCTTTGTTAAATATATTTATCCTTCATTAATTTTTAGAAGAACAGATTTTAGTTTAAATTTTAAAAAAGATACTGATTCAGATTTTTATAAAGTTGAGTCTAATAAATCAGAAGATGGCTATTATTATAATATTGAAAGATCTAATAGATATGTTTTTGGAGGATTTGAAGGAGTTGGTAAAAATTTATTTAAAAAGTATCAATTAGACACTATCAAAATTGAGCCAAATGATATTGTCATCGAAATAGGTGCAAATATTGGAGAACTTACGTCTTACTTAACAAGATTTAATCCAAAAATTTTTGCAATTGATATAGAAAGTAAGGCCCTTGAATGTTTAAAACTTAATTGCAAAAGATATAAAAATTTAAAAATTGATAATTTGGCAATATGGAACCAAACAGGATATTTTGACTTTAATTCAGAATTGGATGAGGCTTCTTCAAGCTTAATTTTCGATAAAAAAATTTTAAGTCAAAATAAAGACCAATTAAAAAAGATAAAAGCACTTACATTATCTGATTACATGGATTTAAATAAAATTGATACAATTAAATTATTAAAGATAGAAGCCGAGGGAGCTGAACCAGAGGTATTAAATGGTGCAAAAAGTTATTTAAATAAAATAAAATTTATTACATTGGATTGTGGACCAGAAAGATTAGGTGAAAAAACAGTTGATGAGGTAAAAAAAATTTTATTAAAAAATAATTTTTCTGTTGAGGTTGTTAAAAATTGTTGTTTTGGTGTAAATAAAAGTATTAATTAATAATATAAAATATGAAAATACCTCTTTCACTACCCGATATTGGAATCAAGGAAAAAAAAATTGCAATAAAAATTTTAAATTCACTTTGGTTAACACATGGTATTTATAATTTAAAATTTGAACAGGAGTTTGCAAAATATATTGGCTGCAAATATGCTGTAAGCTTAAATTCTTGCACATCTGCTTTAGAAGTTTCATTAAAAGCACTAGGAATAAAAAATGGTGACGAAGTAGTGGTTCCCACTTTTACTTGGGTTTCCTCAGCAAATGCAATAGTTTCTGTAGGTGCAAAACCCATATTTTGTGACAGTGATATCAATACTCGAAATGTAAGAAGCGAAGATATTGAGAAAGTTATTACAAAAAAAACAAAAGCAGTAATGATTGTTCATTATGGTGGTCAACCGTGTAATATGGATGACATAAATAAAGTTGTAAAAAAATACAGAATAAAATTAATTGAGGATAGCGCAGAAACACTAGGAGCTAAATGGAAAAATAAAAAAACGGGAAGTTTTGGAATTGGTTGTTTTTCTTTTTTTCCTACAAAAAATATTACTACCGGTGAAGGTGGGATGATTACAAGTAATGATAAAAAATTTATAGAGAAATGTAAAAAATATATTGCTCATGGTATTGATAAATCAACTCTACAAAGAGAAAAAATAAAAAAGAATTGGATCAAAGAAGCAGTAATACCAGGACATAATTTTAGGCTTAGTAATTTACTTGCAGGCATTGGATTGGAGCAATTAAAAAAATTAGATTCATTAAATAATAAAAGAATTAAATTAGCAAAAAAATATATTCAACTTATTAACGGCAGTAATCTTCCAATCAAAACTCCATTTATACAAAAAAATGCAAGCCATGTTTTTCAAACTTTTTCAATATTAGTTGAACAAACAATAAGAGACGAATTATTAATTTATTTGAATAAAAATAAAATTGGAGCCTCAGTCCACTTCACTCCCCCTGTGCATTTACAAAAATATTACAAAATAAAAAAAAGAAAAAAATTTATAAATGCTGAGTATTTATCAAATGCTTCCATATCATTACCATTATACCCATCAATGAAAGAAAAACATTTAAACTATATAGTAAAAAAGTTGCAAAATTTTTTTAAAAAATGAGTAACATTGTTTATTTTTTGATTATCTTAACTTTAATCAATTCATATTTTATTTTAAATTCAAGTTTAGATTGGGACTCTTCAAATCATTTATACAATGCAAAACTAAAAAAAAAAAAAAGATTATTCTCTAGTAGTTATAGATTTGGATTGAAAATTTTTCTTCCATATTTTTATAGTTTAATATGGCCATTTATAAAAAAAAATTTGAAATATTATAGAATACTGAATTTAATAATTTTTTATTCAACTTTTATTTTAATTACAAAAAATTTAGATTATCAAGAGGATATAGTTTTAATCTCATTTATTTTCATTTGTTTTAATATATCTTTATTTAATCCTCAAACATCTGCTACTGAGTTCATTTCAACTTTATTTATAATTTTGTTAATAGATATACATTACTCATACTCATTACCATTTTTTTTAATATTTTCTGTAATTGTGGTTATTAGTTTATTTTTTAAAATTAATGAAATTTCTTATTTTTTGCCTTTTTTTTTAGACAAAGGGTTTGAAAATATTTTAAATATTAACTCAATAATATTTTCATTAATTGTTTTATTGTTAATAGTTTTATTAAATAAAAAAAAACTTTTTTTTTCAATCAAAAAATATTCTAAAACTAGGACATTAATTCGACCGGTAAAATTTTTTTTTAAAAATTTTATAGTAATGACGGCAATTTATATTTGGTCAATTTATATTTTTTTAAATGGTGATGAATTTGTAAAGTCTATATTTATTATTTTATATTTAAATTATTTTTTCCAAAAAAACTTAGTATCATATTTTATTTATCCTTTAATTATATTTAATTTATATTTCTCAATTAATTTAGATTTAATAGATTTTTCAAATATATATTTTCAATTTTTATTTCTTATATTTTTAATAAACTTTTCTTTAGGCTTTATATTAAATTTAATATTTAAAGATTTTGAAGTTACGTATAGAATATTTAATAATTTTGATCTTAATAGGCCAAAAGAACTTAAATCAGAAAAAGAATATTTTGAATATATGAAAAATACAAACCCCAAAGATGATGTTTTCTTATGGGGTCATAGAATGATTTTATTACTCAAAATTAAAAATGATCAACTTTTTGACAATTACTATAGTATAATGCATGAAAAATATTACTTTAAGAATAAAAATTTGCTAGATAACACATTAGATTATATAAAATTAAAAAAGCCAAAAATAATAGTAGAATATGATCCTGGAAGTATATTGGGAAAAATACCTTCTAGTTTATATTTGGAATATCAAAAAGTTTTTACTTCAGGAAATATTAATGTACTTAAAAGGTTGAAATGAAAAAAAAATATAATGTTCTAATTACCGGTGGTTTGGGTCTTATTGGTTCGCATATAGCTAAAAAATTTTCTAAAATAAAAAGTGTAAAAAATATTATTTGCTTAGATAATTATGGAAGATATACAAATCCATACAAAAAAAAGATAGTTGACTATAGAGACTTACGTCAAAAATTAATTGGTAAAAAATTAATCATTGAACGAGGTGATATAAAATATGACAGTGTTATTTTTAAAGTAATTTTAAAATATAAACCTAAGTATATTTTTCATTTGGCATCTTTGCCTTTAGCAAAAATTGATAACTTAAATTCCGAAGAAGCTTTGGAGGGTACCGTTGTTTCAACTGCTAAAATAATAGAAGCAATTAATGTAACTGGCAAAAACTCAAATTATAAACCAGAAAGATTTGTTTATGCATCATCTAGCATGGTGTATGGAGATTTTTTGAATAATAAAGTTCCTGAAACACATCAAACTAAACCCAAAGAAATCTATGGTTCTGCAAAGCTAGCTGGAGAAATTATTACAAAAGGTTTGTGTAATTTTTATAAAATTAATTTTTCAATTATTAGGCCGTCAGCTGTTTATGGCCCAACAGATATGAATAATAGAGTTTCTCAAATTTTTATTGATTGTGCTATGAATAATCAGACGCTTAATATTATGGGTAAAGATGAAAAATTAGATTTTACTTATATTGAAGATATTGTTGAAGGTTTTTATAGGGCTGCAACAAATAAAAATGGAGCAAATAATATTTTTAATATTACATGTGGAAATTCTAGGAAATTACTGGAATATGCTAATATACTTAAAAAGTATTTCCCTGATTTAAAATATAAGATTTTAAAAAGAGATGATTTTCGACCTGTTAGAGGCACATTATCAATTCAAAAAGCAAATAAATTGCTAAATTATAAACCCAGATATAACTTAGAAAAAGGTATTGAGAAATATATTAAATTTAAGAAGATATATAATTAATAACTTTAGTTTATTTAATGTTAATAAATGTTGTCATACCTTTTCATAATGAGGGTAAAAATATCTTTTTCTTAATTGCTGAGATAAATAAAATCTTAAAAAATTTAAAATACAATTATGAGTTTATTTTTATAGATGATGGTTCATCTGACAACTCATTATATGTTTTTAAAAATACAAAGAAATATTTTAAGTATAAATTATTAAAAAATGAATCAAAACTTGGTCAAACTAAGTGTTTTAAAAGATGTTTTAGAGGTTGTACTGGTAATTACATTATTCGTATGGACTCGGACTTACAAGATAAACCGTCAGATTTAAAAATTTTTGAAAATTATATAAATAAGGATTTTGATTTAATATTGGGTGAGCGGGGAAAAAGAAAGCATAACTTTTTATTAAAAGTAGCATCACATGTATATGATATTGTCATTAAAATATTCTTTGTATCTAGTTTAAAATATTCAAGTGGTTCATTTGTTGCATTTAAAACTAAGTATTTAAAAAATGTAAATATTAAAAATAATGATCATCGTTATTTACCAATTATATGTCAATTAAGAGGTGCTAAAAAAAATATTTCAGTGAATATTACACATAGAAAAAGAATATATGGAAAATCTAAATATAATACTTTATCTAAAATAATTTTTGGTTTTTTTGAAGTTATAAATTTTATCTATAGAGCAAAAAATGGTTTTTTTAAAAAAAATTAATTCTAAAATTATATATTTCTTGAATAAATGAATATTTTAACTTATTTAAAATATTTAAAAAAACTTAATTGTAAAAACGCATATCAGAAAATTTAATAAATTTTTATGTTTAAAATTTTGAAATATAAAATTCAATCAAAAAATGCCGTAATTTCTATCGTTGGTTTGGGTTATGTTGGATTACCTCTGGTGTTACAGTTTTTAAAAAAAGGTTTTAAAGTAATTGGAATTGATAGGGATATTAAAAAAATTAAACTTCTTCAAAAGGGGGAAAGTTATATAAAGCATATTAGTGGAAAAAAGATATCTAAAATAGATAAAAAAAAATTTTTTCCTACAACTGATTTTTCAAATATTTCAAAAGCTGATGTGATTATTGTTTGTCTGCCTACGCCAATTAAAAAAAATTTTTCTCCAGAAATGAAATTTTTAAAAAATTCTGCTCAGATGATAAAAAAATTTATAATGAAAGGTCAAGCAATAGTTCTTGAAAGCACAACATATCCAGGAACGACAGAAGAAATTTATGAGCCCATTATAAATAATAAAGAATTTAGATTAGGAAATGATTTTTTTTTAATTTATTCACCAGAACGAGAAGATCCGGGTAATAAAAAATACAATATAGAAAATACAACCAAGATTATATCTGGGAAAACAGTTAATTGTCTTTCAATAGCTCAAGTTTTGTACGGATCTATTTGTAAAAAAATTCATAAAGTTCAGAATTTACAGTCTGCAGAGATGACTAAGCTTTACGAAAATATATTTAGGTCAATAAATATCGGATTAGCTAATGAAATGAAAATTATTTTAGAAAAATTTCAAATTAATATTTATGATGTAATAAATGCTTGCAAAACTAAACCATTTGGTTTTATGCCATTTTATCCTGGACCTGGATTAGGCGGTCATTGCATACCCATTGATCCATTTATATTATCGTGGAAGGCAAAAAAACTTGGGGTAAAAACAAAATTTATTGAATTATCTGGTGTAATTAATAGGTCAATGCCATTAAAAGTATTTAATAAAACTAGAGATGTATTTAAAAAATTAGATATTAAGAAAAAATCAATTTTAATTTTGGGGGTTGCTTATAAAAAAAATATTGATGATATAAGAGAAAGTCCAGCATTAGAAATTATAAAAATTTTCAAGAATAAAAATTATAAAGTAGATTATTCAGATGATTTTTTTAATGAGATTCCAAAAATGAGAAATTATGATTTAAAGTTAAAATCTAAAAAAATTACATCAGAATTATTAAAAAAATATTCTGCTGTAATTTTAGTAACAGATCATGATTATTATGATTATGCCAAAATATTAAAGTTTTCAAAAATAATTATAGATACCAGAGGTAGATTTAAGGAAGATCATAAAGTTTATCAAGCATGATAAGTTTGAGATCTTCATCTTTTCATAAAATATCTTGTGACAATAAACCTAATATTGTTACTAAATTTATTTGGTTTTTCATAAATTACATAATGAATAATTTATTACCTATGTTCTCAATTGATAAGTCATTAGAACTAGGTTTTTTTTATAATAAACATATCAACAAAATTCTTCCAGAAATTAAAAATAATGGCTCTCCATCAAGAATAATGTCTGATTTGTTTTGGCAAGGTCTTCCTAATGAAGAAATTATTACAGAGTTAAAAGAGTTAAATGTTTTAGATTTAGGTTGTGGCAAGGGTGTTTACTACCCAATTTTAAAAAAAATTTTTGGTGAAAAATTAAAAAGTTATACAGGTTTAGACAAAATAATTGATAAACCTTTATTAACTGAAAATTTAAGTAATAAAAAATTCGTTCAGGATGATATTATTAATGTACATAAATATTTAAATAATAAAAATTTGATTATTTCACAGAGTTTTATAGAACATATCGATTATGATATAGATTTATTTAGAGATTTATCTGAAGTAGAAAAAAAAAATCATCCAGTGTTACAAATTCATTTATTTCCAAGTAAAGAATGCTTATTCTCTTATCTATTTCATGGAATTAGACAATACTCAATAAAGTCAACTTCTTTCTTAACAAAAAATTTTGATAGTAAAGTAACTAAAAAAACTTTAATAGGTTTAGGTTCTAAAAATATTAATAATCTTCATATTGATAAATTAACTAAAGCCAAACTTTTTAATAAAACAGATATCAGGAAGATCAATTTAAATGAGTATCATAGATTATTAAAACAAGCTTACGAAAAAGATTTATTATTAAGTGATAAAAAGAAAATTAATTGTTCAGCGTTTTATGCATTAATTATGTGTAGTAATTTTAAAAATGCTGAACTAAATTTTAATATTAATAAAATAAACTTTTAAATTGATAAAAATTTGCCATATTATAACTACGTTAGGCGATGGTGGAGCAGAAAAAATTTTGTATGAAACCATAAGTTCAACAAAATCTAAGTTTGATCATCACGTTATATGTTTATCAAAAAAAAATAAATACTATTCTTTTTTAAGAAAAAAAAAAATTCCAGTATATTTAGTCAATGAAAACAATAATAATTTTTCTTTTTTTTCTATTTTATTTAAAACAAATAAAATTATTAGAGATATTAATCCAAATTTAATTCAAACTTGGTTACCACATTCTGACCTTATAGGTTCATTAATTGGAAAATTTAGGGGTATTAATAAAATAATATGGAATTTTAGAGTTGGAAAGATAAATTATAAAAATTTTAAATTTACCACAAATTTGATATTTATTTGTCAAAAATTATTTTCTGACTATTTGGCTCTTCATATAATTTATAATTCAAAAAATATAAAAGAATACTTTAGATTGAATAATAAAAATTCAACTTATATTCCTAATGGATGTAGGATTGATAAATTTAAGCATGATAGTGTCGCAAGAAAAAAAATTAGAAAATCACTAGGTTTAGATGATAAAACAATTCTATTATCTCAAATTTCAAGGTTTGACATTTTAAAGAATAATATTCAATTTCTTTACAGTTTTTCAAATTTAAAAAATAAGATTAAAAATAAAAATTTAAAATGTATTTTAGTTGGAGTAGGTAATGATAATAAAAATAAATATATCCAAAATGTTATTAAGGAATTAAATTTAAAAGAAGAAGTTATATTATTGGGTCAAACTGATAATGTAGAAAAAATTTTATCAGCAACTGATATTAATTTTCTAACATCTTTAACAGAAGGGTTTCCAAACATTGTTATAGAAAGCTTGGCGTGTAGTGCCATAGGTATTTATCCTCGTACAGGCGATATACCCTCAATTGTAAATAAAGATTTTACCTATAGAACTGGAAATTATACCCAAATGGAAAATTTAGCTGAAAAAATAATTAATAGTCAAAAAATATATAAAAAAAAATTAATTTTAAATAGAAAAAAAATTTTAAATAAATATTCGCATAAAGTTATGATAGAAAAATTTGATCATTTATGGTCAAAAATTTAGATATAGACTCTAATTTTAATATAAAAATGTTTTATAAAAGATGTAATAAATAATCTAACTTATTTTAAAAGTTTAATAGTTAAATATCAAAAAATAGTCTAAATGTATCATATTTTAATTAATCTAACAAAAATAAGCAGATGTTCAGTTCTCAACCTGAAAATTTAGGAATTTTATGTAGAGGTAAATCTTTACTGGGTTTATCTGAAATCGAAAAAAAATTTGAGATGTGTTATATAGTAAATAATTTTAACAAGGAAATTTATCATTTTGAAGATATTTTAAAAAAAAAAGAAATCATCCATTTTGTTAATAGATTAAAAACAGCTGTTTTAAAAAAAAAAACTTATCAAAAGTTTGGAATAAATACTGTGCAAATGGCAGCTCCATTTAAGCTTTTAGATAAAAATTTTATGACATCCTATCTTATTTATAAATTTTTATCCCTTAATGTTAAAACAATGTCAAAAAGTTTTTTACATAAATTTCATTTTACAGGAAAGGAAGCTTATAAAAATAAATTTCCAAATACAGGAATTTTGAGTATTTTATATGCAACAGAAGTGCTTAACGTAAAAAATGTATATATTATAGGGTTAGATTTTTATTCATTAGATTATCTTTATAGAAGTAAATTCTCAAATCCATTAGAAATTCAACACCAAAAATTTTTGGATTTAAACATGATTAATTTTTTTCTCAAGTATGTTGAGAATAAAAAAGATACAATGTTTTATCTCAGAACAGGATATAATTTTTCATTAGTACCTAAAAATTTAATTTTAATATAGAAATGTATCATTTATAAATTTTAATGATAATCAAACGAAAAATAAAAAAGAATACAATTATTAATTTAAAAGATATTTATTTTAAAAAAAAAGATATCAAAACTTCTGAATTAAAGATTTTAAAAAAATTTCCAGTTAGATCATTAATTGATCTGTCCAAAGGTCAAAAACTTAAAAAAAATTATTTTCAAAATTTAAAAATAGGTGTGGTAATATCTTGTAGACTTGAGTCAACTCGATTGCCAAATAAAGCTATATTAAAAGTTGGCAATATAAGTTCCATACAAAGATGTATCAATCAAGTTAAAAATAGTAATTTTAAAGATATAGTACTTGCAACATCATCGAAAGAAAAAAGTTCAATTTTAGAAAAAATTTCAAAAAAAAATCGTATTGGTTTTTTTAAAGGAAGTGATGAAAATCTAGTTTTGAGAAATTTACAAGTTGCAAAAAAAATGAATTATGATCATATAATTAGAGTTACTGGTGATAGCCCATTAATTTCATATGAATTAATGAATAGTTTAGTAGCCGATCATCTCATGAATAATTCAGATTATACATTTAATGAGAATTTACCTTTAGGCACAAGATCAGAAGTAATAAACGTTTCAGCCTTAAGTGAAGTTTATAGTAAAACCAGAACTGATAGGTATGGAGAATATTTATCATTATTTTTTAAAAATAATCCAAATTTTTTTAGAATAAATAAACTTAATTATATGACCATTGAAAAATTTAAAAATATTAGAATTAACTTAGATTATATGTCTGATTTAAAATTTATAAATCAATTGTTATCTTTTTTTCATAATAAAAAATTAATATCATTGAAGGAAATTTTTATTTATTTGGAATTTTTTCATAAAAATAATAAATTTGTAAAATCCAAATATTACCAAAAAAAACTTTACAGACAAATTCTAGGAGACTCTAAAATAAAATGAAGAAAATCAAAATTTTAATAACCGCACCCCTAAAGCACATAATAGGGCAAAAAAAAATTTTAGAAAAAAATTTTAAATGCACATTTTTAAACCACGATCAACATAAAAAAATCAATCATTTATTAAAATTTAATACTGGATGGATATGTAGTCCTTCTCCAAAAAAACTAATATCTTTTTTTAATTATCCCAATGTAAAAAAATTAAAATTTATTGCTACACCATCTACGGGCACAACTCACATAAGTGAGGAAATAAAAAAAGATTTGAATATAAAAATATTATCCTTGTCTATGACAAAAAAAATAAATTTAATTAAGGCTTCATCAGAATATACTTTTTCAATTGCGCTAACTTTAATTAAAAAAATTATATCAGCACAAAAATTTGTAAAAAAAGGACACTGGAGAGACGTAGAAAATATATTGAGATCTGATGAATTATTTCAAAAAACTGTGGGCATAATTGGTTTTGGTAGAATTGGAAAAAATTTATTAAAATATAGCAATGCTTTTGGAATGGAGCCAATTATCTATGATCCAAATGTAAGAAAAAATAATTATAATAATATTAAAAATTTGGAAAAAATAAAATCAAAATGTCATATAATTTTTGTTTGTATTAATTATACAAAAAAAAATATTGAATTTATTAATAGAGATTTTTTTATGAACTTAAAAAAAAATCCGTATTTCATAAATACTTCTAGAGGTGAGATTGTAAATGAGCAAGCACTTTTAATGGCTCTAAAAAAAAAACTTATTAAGGGTGCGGCGATTGATGTATTACAAAATGAACAATCACTTAATCTATCTAAAAATAAATTAGTAAAATTTGCAAAGAGTAATGAAAATCTTATAATAACACCACACATTGCAGGTTTAACTTTTCAATCAGAATCAAAAGCAATAGACTTGGTTATTGAATTAATTAAGAAACATATTAAGTCAAAATGAATACATATGAAATATCAGTAATAATCTGTAATTATAATCATGAAAAATGGATTGAGAGAACAATCAGGAGTTTATTACATCAAGAATTAATAAATAAAGAAGATTTTGAAATAATAATTGTAGATGATTGTTCAAATGATAATTCAAAAACAATTCTTAAAAAATTTGATAAATTTAATAATATTCAAACAATATACAATACAAAAAATATTGGTTTGCCAGCTTCAATTAACAAAGCAATAGAAAAGTCTTATGGAAGATATATTGTAAGAGTTGACTCAGATGATTATGTATCAAGAAAATTTTTGTTTTTTTTGAAATTTTTTTTAGAACACAATAGAGAATATCAAGGAGTTGCTTGTGATTATTTGATTGTGAATAAAAATGAAGAGGTTATTAGAAGAGCAAAATCTTCAGTTGAGGAAATAGCTTGTGGTATTATGTTTAGAAGAGAATGTTTATTCGATTTAGGACTTTATAATACAAGATTTGAGATGCGCGAGGGCCACGAAATTATGAAAAGATTTAAAAAGAAATTTAAATTAGCATTTTTGGAACTTCCTCTTTATAAATATAGACAACATAGTAAAAATAGAACAAAAGATAAAAACAAACTTAATTATTTTGATGAAATTTTATAAATGATTTTTATTTCTGAAATAGGTATGAATTATAATGGTAATTTTGATTTATGTTATGAATTGATAAAACAGTCAAAATATTCTGGAGCAAATATAGTTAAATTTCAAATTGGATGGAGAGATAAAGAGGGTGAAATAAATAGACTTACAGAAGAAAAGATTGAAAAACTAGTTAGTTGGGCTAATTATTTTGAAATTGAAATAATGTTTTCGATAATTTCTGAAGATGGTTTTAAAAAACTTTCTAGTTTTAAATTTTCAAATTATAAAATAGCCTCAAGAACTGTTAAATACGATATTAAATTAGCAAAAAAAATTCTTGATATAAAAAAAAATACGTTTGTTTCACTCGGTATGTCTGAAAAAAGTAAGATGCCTGATGAATTATTAAACTATAAAAATATTAAATATTTATGGTGTAAATCAGAATATCCAACACATAATGATGTATTACAAGATTTTCCTAAAGATTTCAAAAAAACTTTTTTTACAGGATATAGCGATCATTCTATAGGTATAGAAATGGCTTTACTTGCAATCTCAAGAGGTGCCAGTGTAATTGAAAAACATTTCACTCTCGATAAATCAGATCAAACCATAAGAGATCATGGTTTGTCAGCAACTCCAAAAGAGTTTGAAATTATGACAAAGATTGGAAGAGATATTTATAATAAATTAAAATTAGGCATCTAATAACTATTATTAAATTAATAATTTAGTAGGAAGCCTTAAATAATAAAAATTTTACGCAATGTTAATAATTTATAATTTATTTATTTTTTTTTCATTAAATATCGCTCTATCTTACTTAATTTATTTTAAAGAAAAAAAAAAAATTTCTTTAGTAGAATTTTATACTATTTTTATATGGCATTTTATCTTCTCAATAATATATTTAATTTATGTCTCAGTTTTTGGCGGAGATACAAATGGTTATCTTGAGTATGCAAAGAATTATGTAGAATTTGAAAAGAGCAGACCATTTATATTAGGAAATGGGTCATCGTTAATTTATAATTTAGTAGATTTTTTTATTAATATACTAAAATTAGATTTATTAAATATTTTATCAATATTCAATTTTATAGGATTTGTTGGTTTAATTTATTTTTTTATAACTTTAAAAGATATAACAAAAAAAATAAGCGAAAATAATTTCTTAATAAAAAATTTACCTTATTTAATAATTTTTATACCATCATTTAGTTTTTGGACTAGTGGAATTGGAAAAGAACCACTTGTATTTTTATCAATATCTTTATTTGTGCACAGTTTAAGTAAACAAAAACCTGATTATTTGATATTATTTTTATCTTTTATAGTTCTATTTTTAGTTAGATGGCAGTTTTCAATAATAATGTTAGCATCGTCTTTGTTTATATTCAAAATAAACAAAATCCCAAAATATGTTAAGAATTTAAATCTTTTATCGTTGTTTTTTGTTGCATTTATTTTCGTCAATTTATTTACAGCATATTTTTTTAATTTTCATATTTTTAAGTTAGAAACATTATTTAATTATATATTAGAAAAACAAAGTATCAATGAAGGTGGAAACTCTACGGCAAATTTTAATATTAATTTTATTCAAGTAATATTAAATTATTTATTTTTTCCAATTAGTTTTAACTTTGAAAATAAATTCTATTTAATGGCAACTTTTGAAAATTTATATATTATTTCAATAATTTCTTTTCTAATTGTAAAATTTAAAAAAAAAAATTTTAAAAATATAAATTTAAGCATGTTAATTTTCATTATTTTATTCCTTTCTACTACCCCCTTTGCAACATTTAATTTAGGTGTAGCCATTAGACAAAAATGGGCGGTAATGGTTTTTATAATTATACTATGCGTCTCAGGTCTTAAAAAATATGAAAAAGAATAGAACAATTTTAATATTAGGTGCCAGTAGTGAAATTGCTCAAAATTTTATTAATACTTATATTGATAAAAAAAATATCATATTATTTGATTTAAAATTAAACAAAACTCTTCAAAATAAATTCAAAAAAAATTATTTTTACAAGTTTACAGATCAATTTATACAGCAAATAAATAAATCAAATACTATAATTAATTTTGTTGGGGAAATATATTCAACTCAAAAGATGAATTATAGAAATGTAATTTTTTTGAAAAATATTCTTAATATGTTGAAAAAAAATAAAAAAAAAAGATTTATTCATTTAAGTACTGCAGGAATTTATAATTATTTAGATTTAAGAGTTTATAAACAATATAAAAAAATACTTGCTTATAATTTTTATGAAAAAACAAAGATGGATGGTGAAAATATATTATTTAATTTCAAAAAAAAAAATAAAAAATTTGATTTAAAAATAATTAGAGTAGCAGGATTAGTTGATTTAAGAAAAAGTAATTTGGAGTCTAATTTACTAAAACTTTCAAAACTAAAATTTATTCCACTTTTAAGAAGAAAAAAAAGCTATATTTTTTATTTTAAAAAAAAAATGCTTATTAAAAAAATTTTATTTTTAATATCTACAAAAGAACATTGTCAAGTATTGAATCTTATTAAATCAGAAACAATCATGAATTTTTACAGAAAATTTTTAAAATTAAATAGATTAAAAGTTTTTTACATTCCAAATTTTGTTGAAACTATATTAAAAAAAATTTTGATAATTAATATTAAATATATTCATTCAAATAAAATTTTTTTTAAATATTTATCATTATTATTTTCAAATAAAAAAATTATACATAAATAAAATTAATTATAGCTATACTTTTTAAAAAAATTTATTTGCATAAAGTTGATAATTTTAAATTTAATTCTTTGGTTTTTTTGCAATATTTTTAATATTGTAGAGTATTACTGAAAGAAAAAAGCCTGATAGTAATGTGATGTAAATAAAATGATTATTATTTATTCTTACCTCATTTAAATTTAGATCTCCTAAAAATTTGTGATCTAGCATTTTTCTTGTTTCATTTTTTATTACTCTATCTTCTGTTTCTTGTGAAAAACCAGATGAATTTACAGATAATGTAATTTTAGCTAAATAGATTTCTAAATATTCTTTTTTATATTCTTTAAATCTTTCCTTAACTATTTTATAATTTTTTTTAATTTCATCCTTGTCATTTTTTTTGCTACCAAATCTTAACAACTCTCTTTTTTTTGTGACTGTTTGCTGATCAAAATCTTTTAAAATCTCTTGAATATTTGCATCCCAAAGTAAGTAAGTAAAATTATTACTACTTGGGTGATTAAAATTCAATCTTGCCATTCCTTCAACTCTTAAATCCGCTTTATAAGAATTTACCCATAACAGTAATGAAACTAATATCCCAATAATAATTGGTAATAAATATAATTTATTTAGAAATTTCATAAATTTATAATGTTGAATTCTAGGAATTTACATTACAGGTATGACCTTGGCAAGTTTATTTATAATTATATTTTCAGATATGATTGATTATATTTTTAAAAAAACTTTATATGAATTTTTTCAATAAATATATTTTTTTTTAATTTAATTTTATTGAAATATTGTTTTGTAATTTGATAATTGAATTAAAAAGAAATAAATAGATGTTAATAAAGTAACAAATAATTTACATATAAAATAAATTAGGATATTTAAAAAAAGTATCAGTATACATTTTATGAAAATTGCTATCATTTCATCTGGAATAGTAAACATAAACACATTTCTTAAAGAACAAATTAAAGTTTTGATAAGCAAATATAATGCAAAAATTACCCTCATCACCAATACAAATGTAAATCCAAATCTTTATAAGGAATTAAAAAATTTAGATATTGATATAATCAATATTTCATTTGAAAGAAAACCAAATATTTTTGTTGATATATTTACATTAATTAACTTGACCCTAATTTTAAAAAAATCAAACTTTGATATTACGATAACAATTACTCCTAAAGCAGGATTTCTTGGAACATTAGCTTCTTTTATAAAAAGAATACCAATTAGAATTCACATTTTTACTGGTCAGGTTTGGGTAAATAAAAAAGGAATATTAAGATTTTTTTTAAAACTTGCTGATAAAATTATTTTTAAATTATCAACTAAATCTTTAATTGATAGTAGTTCACAAAAAGACTTCTTATTGAAGGAAAAGGTTCTTAGAAAAATAGATAGTGATGTAATTCTTAATGGATCAATTTGTGGAGTTGATATTACTAAGTTTAAACCAAACTCTCATATTAGAAAGGAAACTAGAAAAGAAATAAATATTAAAGAAAATGATATTATCCTTCTTTTTGTAGGCAGACTTAATAAGGACAAAGGAGTGTTTGATTTATTAAATGCTTTTAATTCTCTTTCAAAAAAATTTGATAATTTAAAATTATTAATGGTTGGATCTGATGAAGAACAATTTTCTAAATTTCTAACGGAAAAATTCCCAAATTTAAAAGAAAAAGTTATTATTAAAAATTTTACTTTAGAGACACGAAAATATTATATTTGTTCAGATATCTTTATAATGCCTAGCTATAGAGAGGGGTTTGGTTTAGCTAGTATAGAAGCTAGTAGTTGTGGATTACCAGTAATTGCGAGTAAGATATATGGGTTAATAGATTCTATTCAAGATGGTGTTAATGGCTATCTTCACATGCCTGGCGAAGAAAAAAAAATAGAGCAATTGGTAACAAAATTAATTACTGACAAGGACTCAATTATTAAATTAGGATACAATGGTCGAAAATTGGTTATAGATAAATTTTCTCAAGAAAATGTAGTTAATTTTTTTTGCAAGTATTTGAGTGAAATTTATAAAGGCATTCAAAAAGATAATATTTTTATCTGTGGTACATCTTCTCATTCAATATATAATTTTAGAGGTGATTTAATTTTAGATTTAAAAAAAAAAAATTTTAATATTATAGGTTTTGGTAGCGATACAAGTAATGAAGATGAAGATGAGATAAAAAAATTAAAAATAAGTTACCATGATTATAGTATTGACAATACATCTATCAATCCATTTAAAGATTTATTACCATTCATAAATTTGTTTTATTATTTTAAAAGATACAAACCAAAATATTCAATATGTTACACGATAAAGGCTGTGATAATATTTGGATTATTAAAAAATATTTTTAAATTAAAAAATAAAAGCTTTGCTTTAATTACAGGAGTTGGGAATGTATTTGTATCAAAAAATGAAATACTAAAAAATTTTGTAAAAATTTTTTACCGATTTAGCTTGAAAAGTTATGATAAAGTTTTTTTTCAAAATGATGATGATAAATTATTTTTTATAAATCAAAAATTAATTGATAAAGAAAAACCTACAAATACTTTTAGAGGATCCGGTGTTAATATTGATAGATTTAAAACAGATTTTTACCCAGAAAAAATTACATTTTCACTTGCTAGTAGAATGATTGAAAATAAAGGTATCATTGAATTTTGTGAAGTTGCAAAAAAATTGAATAAAGAATTTTTACATATCAATTTTTTAATTTGTGGTGATTTTACAAGCAGCCCATATTCACTTAATAAGAAAGAAACCTTAAAATTATTTAGTGATTGTAATATTAAATATTGTGGTTGGATAAAATATATGGAGGAATTTTATAAACAAACAAGCGTATATGTGCTTCCTTCTATTAGAGAAGGTACTCCAAGAACAGTTTTAGAGGCAATGTCAATGAACAGACCAATCATAACTAATGATGTCCCTGGATGTAAAGAAACAGTAGTTGATGGTTACAATGGTTTTTTAACAAAACTTGGTGACATAGATGATTTAGAGAAAAAATTTAAACTATTTATTTCTAATCCAAATTTGATAAAAAAGATGGGAGCTAATTCAAGAAAAAGAGTAGAAGATCTTTATGATGTTAAAAAAATTAATCAACAAATGATAGACTCATTAGCAAATTAAATGCTTAAAACTTATAAAGTAAATAAATCAAAAGGTAATATAATAAGTAAATTTACTAAAGATTGGAAAAATAAAAATAATAAAGTTTTCTATTTCACTGGTGTAAAATTAGCAAAACAAGATGTGAGAGATTTCTATACAAATTTTTTTGAAAGAAAAATTAAATTTAAAAATTTTGCTGAAGATGCTCAAATCATTAATAGAAACAATCAAAGAATAAACTCAATCTGGATGGAAGTAAGATTTGATCCAAAGATTAAAAATGCTTATAGGCACAGTTCCAATTCTCAACCACTACATACTGATGGAAGCTATATAAAAAGTTATACTAATTCAACATTAATGTGTTGTGTTAAAAATAATACGAAGAAAGGTGAAACAATTTTTATTTCAGCTTTTGAAATATTTAAAATTTTAAAAAAAAAAAATAAAAATTTATTAAGCAATATTTTACAATATCCAGTAGTACATTTGAGATCAGGAGATATGAAAAAATCAAAAATTCTATATAAAAGTAGAAATATATGGAAATTAAACTGGAATTATTTTTGTCTGAAAAAAAACCAAAGTTCAAAAATCATAAAAATGACAAACGAATTTAAATCTTTTTTAGACAATGAATTAGAAATTAAGGCCAAAACTTTACCTATTAAGATGAAAACTGGTGATGCTTTAATATGGAAAGATAGCGAAATCCTTCATGGTAGAAACGGATTTATTGCAAACAAAGAGTCAGATAGATTCATTTGGAAATGTGCTGCAAATTTTTAATTAATGAGTTTAAATAAGAGGATTATTTATGGAACAATGCGAATGCATTCTGTTAAACGATCTTTGTCTAAATGGGTTTATATATTTGATGAGTTGACTGAAAAAGGAGTAGATAGCTTCCATGTTTCTAGAGAATATAAAAGCTATAAACTATTTTTAGAAGTTTTTAAAAAAAGCAAGATTAACAAAATAAACACAAATATTTATGCAAAATGTTATTCACCAAATTTTGATGAAAAAATTTATAGTGAAAAAAAATTAAATACCTTAATTAATTATTATCTAAAAGATTTGAATATTAGTAATATAAATATGCAATGGATGTGGAGGGCCAATCTTGATAATGAAAATTTACGGTGCAAACTTTTTAAAGATAGTTTTCAAATGTTAAACCATTCATTTTCTAATTTAAAAAAAAAAAAAATAAATGAAATTTATTGTTTTCCATATACTACAAAATTTGCAAAATTGACTCATAAAATCTCAAATATTGATGGACATACAATTTATTACAACCCAGATGAAACATCATATAGAAAATTTTTAGGAAAAAAGAATATAGGAATAAGACCTTTGTTTGCTGGAAAAATGCTTGATAAATATAGTTTTGAAGATTTAATGAACTTTTCTTTAAGTGAAAAAAAAATAAATAAAATAATGTTGTCGATAAACAAAATAGATAATTTTAAAAAACTTTATAGCTATCTGGATGTATAGATTTTTTGATTTAATTTTTTTATTAATTTTTTCTATTCCAATACTTTGTTTGTTTATTATTACTTTTTTTCTGTGTTTTTTATTTCAAGGTAGGCCAATTTTTTTTAATCAAACGAGAGGAGGGTTTAGAAATAAAAAAATAATTATTTATAAATTTAGATCAATGGAAAATTTAAAAAACCAAAATAAAATTACAAAATTAGGAAAAATACTTCGAACTTTTAAATTAGATGAGGTTCCACAATTTTACAATATACTTATTGGAGAATTATCTGTTGTAGGTCCGAGGCCTCTTCATTTTGAGTATAAAAATTTTTATAATAATTATCAAAAAAAAAGATTTCTTGTTAAGCCAGGGTTAACTGGTTATACACAAGTCTATTTAAAAAATAATGATACTTGGAAAAAAAAATTAAAATATGATGTTTGGTATGTTGATAATAAAAATTTAATATTAGATATAAATATCTTATTTAAAACTATTTATAATTTAATCTTCATAAAGTCAGATGACAAAATACCAAAAAAATTCAATGGAAAAAATTGATAGAATTTATGCAGTTTATGGTGCAGGTGGTTGTGGAAGGGGTTTAATGCCTTTTGTTTGCCAAAATTTTAAAACTGAAAGTTCAAAAGTAATTTTTATAGATGATTTTTGTGAAAAAAAAATTGATGGATTTGATGTTTTAAAATATTCAGATTTTAAAAAAATTAAACTTAAAAAAAAATTTATTCTAATAGCAGTTTCTAATATTAAATTAAGGAAACTGATTTCAAAAAAAATTTCAAAGGACAAAATAAATTTTTTTTCATTATTTTCTAAACAAAGTATTATTTTTGATAAAAAAAAAATAGGATTATGTTCTTCAATATCACCATATGTTACAATTACATCAAACGTTAAAGTAGGAAATTTTTTTCATATAAATTTATATTCATATGTAGAGCATGACTGTGAAATTGGTAACTATGTGACTTTTGCTCCTGGCGTGAAATGTAACGGAAATGTTAAAGTTGAAGATAATGTTTATGTAGGTTCTGGTGCAATTATTAAAAATGGAAAACCTAATAAGAAAATAGTAATTGGAAAAAATAGTATTATTGGTGCTGGTGCAGTTGTGACAAGAAATGTGCGACCCAATACTGTTGTGGTTGGTAATCCAGCAAAAAAAATGATTAAGAAGTAAAAATTATATGAAGTGGCCAAGTTATACTAAAAAAGAAATTAAAAAAGTTACTGATGTAATTAAATCTGGAAAGGTTAATTATTGGACTGGTAATGAAGTGAAAAATTTTGAAAAAGAGTTCTCCAATTTCATTGGTAATAAATATAGTATAGCTGTTTGCAATGCTACTTTGGCTCTTGAGGCATCTTTATTGGCTTTAAATATTTGTAAAGGGGATGAAGTAATAACAACTCCCAGATCGTATAATGCTTCAGCATCTTGCATACTTAGAGTTGGAGCAAAACCTGTTTTTGCAGATATAGATTTAGCGACACAAAATATATCTGTAACAGATATAAAAAAAAAAATTTCAAAAAAAACAAAAGCTATAATTTGTGTTCATCTAGGTGGTACTCCGTGCGATATTACTGAGATTAAAAAAATTGCTAAGAAAAAAAAAATAAAATTAATTGAGGATTGCTCTCAGGCTCATGGCGCAAAATACAAAAATAAATATGTTGGAAGCTTTTCTGATATTGCTGTTTGGAGTTTTTGTAATGATAAGATCATGTCTACAATTGGAGAGGGCGGAATAATTTCAACCAATGATAAAAAATTGTATCTTAAACTCTGGTCTTTAAAAGAAATTGGAAAAGATTTTAAAAAAAGTAACACTAGTTTTCTACCAAAATTTAAATGGACTCACGATTATCTTGGAACAAATTTAAGAATGACAGAAGTTCAGGCTGCAGTTGGAAGAATACAGTTGAGAAACCTTAATCATATGGTCGATTTACGACGTAAATTAGCCGATATAATGATTAATTTCTTAGAAAAAAATGAACTATTTTTTACATTAAAGTTAGATAAAAAATATTTCAGTTCATTTTATAGATTTTATTTTTTTATTAAAAAAAAAGGAATGAGCAAAACAAAAATAGAAAAAATAATTAAATTTTTTAGAAATAATGGTAATGATGTCTCTGTAGGTTCATGTCCTGAGATTTATTTAGAGAAACCTTTTAAAAAGGCTTTAAAAAAAAATTTTTATTTACCAAATGCAAGATATTTAAGTAAAATCTCATTGGCATTATCATTTAGTCACTTAACGACTAAAAAAGAAATTTATCAATTTTTAGATAGTATTAAAAAAATTAATATGAGATTAAAATAAAAAATATGAAAAGAACTTTATTTTATTTTCTAAATTTAAACAAAGGCATTAAATCTCTTATTCTAGCTTTGATGGACTTAATTCTTATATTCATCTCAACTTTTTCTAGTTTATCAATCATTATGTCTCAAATGATACCATTTTCAAAATCATATATAGCTTATTCTCTTTTAGTGGTTATTTTTTATTTACCGATTTCTTACTTTTATAATAATTACAATTTAATTAATAGATTTTTTGATTTAAAAAATATTATTAATTTATTAAAAAGCTCTTTTTTAACAATTTTCATTCTACTCGTTGTATCATTTTTTTCAGAGTTTAGATTTTTATTTTTAGAAAATATAATCGTCCAAAATACAATACTATTTTTTTTTATTATTAATTTTAGAATAATATTGAAATTACTATTAAATATTTTTCTTAAATTAGATCAAGAAAATTTAAATAATCCAAAACAGAAATGTATTATCTATGGGGCTGGTACAACTGGTGGATATATTCTCGAAAATTTTTCTAAACTTTATGATTATGAAGTTTATTGTTTTGTTGATGATGATTTAAGAAAAAAAGGAAGATTTTTAAAGAATATTAAAATTAATCACTCTTCAGATTTAAAAAATATTATTGAGAGTAATGATATAAAAAAAATTTTTATTTCAATTCTAAATTTATCAACTTTTCAAAAACAACAAATTTATGAAAATTTAAAAAGGTTATCAATAGATTATGAATATTTAGGCCCTGAAAATGACCGAGCATACAGCACTAACAAGATTAATTTTGCCAAAAAAAATATTTTAAAAATTGCAAATGAAAATTTAATAAAAAATATTAAAGATAAAGTTGTGATGGTAACTGGCGCCGCTGGTAGTATAGGGGAAGAATTATGTTTTCAACTTGCACAACATTCTAAACTTTTAGTAGCTATTGATAAAAACGAATTGGGTATTTCAAATTTAAAAACAAAATTAACTTTATTAGGAAAAAATGAATCTAAGGTTATTCTTTATAATTTAATAAATGGTGACAATTTAAAAGATATTATAGAATACAATAAACCAGATTATATATTTCATGCAGCTGCTTACAAACATGTTGAGATTTGTGAAGAAAACCCATTTGAAGCATCAATTAACAATTGTGTTAGTTTATATAATGTTTTAGATGCTGCTAAAAAATTAAAAGTTCCAAATTTTACTTTTATATCAACTGATAAAGCAGTGAACCCATTTAACGTAATGGGTAAAACCAAACAATTTGGAGAATATCTAGTCAAATATTTTGCAAATCAAAAGATTACAAATAATCAAAATTATATAAGTGTAAGATTTGGTAATGTGTTGAATAGTTCGGGAAGTTTAATACCAAAGATAAGAAAACAAATAGAAAATGGAAGTAATGTTTCGATAACCCACAAAGAAGTAACTAGATATTTTATGACTATATCAGATGCTGTTAGCTTAGTTTTAGAGTCTTCATTTTTGAAACAAAATGGAAGTACTTTTGTTTTAAAAATGGGAAAACCAATAAATATATACAAATTAGCACAAGATCTTGTTCAAGAATATGAAGTATTCCAAAATAAAAATTCAAATATCAAAATTAATATAGTTGGTTTAAGACCAGGAGAAAAACTTCATGAGGAGCTTTCTCATCATGGATATAAAAAAGAAACAGAAAATCAGCACATCTTCATAGATGAAAAAAGTTTTGATTTAGATGTAGATATAGAAGAAAAGATAAATAATTTAAGAAAAATCTGTAAGGATAAAGATATAAAATCTTTAAATAATTTTTTTCAATTAAAAATTTAAATGTTGAACAATAAAATTGATAATCTTTTATCAGCTTCTTTAATATTAATTTTACCGTTATTGATAACTGGTTCCTTTCTCCCAGATTTAGTTTTATCAACAAGCTCAATATTATTCATAATTATTTTGATTTATAATAATAATTTAAGTTTTTTAAAAAAAAATTTTTTTTTAATTTTTTTAATTTTTATTTTATTTGGTATTTATTCTTCATTCATATCAAGTAATTCAAAATCAATATTATCTTCAATTGGCTATCTAAGATTTTTATTATTTATCTTTTTTACAATATTTATTATTCAGTATTCAAAAAAAGATTTATTTTTATATATTTTTTATTCTATTTTCTTTTCTTATATTTATTTAATTTTAGAATTTTTTTTTCAATCATTAACAGGGTTTACTTTATTTGGTAATAGAGTTTGGAATCCAGAAAGATTAATAATTTCATCCTTCTATCACGAAGAAATTTATAGCAGTTATATAGTAAGAATTTTTCCTTTTTTTTTAGGGTTATTTTTTATTAATAAGAATAAATTAAATTTTTTGACCACGATAAGCTTTTATGTATTAGTAACATCATTGATTTTATCAGTAACATTTAATGGTGAGAGAACAGCAATTGGTCTTTTAGTTTTAAGTATTTTGTTTTTATTTATATTCTTAGATTTTAGTAAAAAAATAAAAGCCAAGACACTATTGATAAGTTTTGTATTACTTTCGATAACCTTTATAAATTTGCCTCAAGAAAATATAGATAGAAAAATGAACGGTATTATTGATTTTAAAATCACAATTTCAGAAATTTTAAAACAGGATAAAAACCAGGTAATTATTTTTTCTGAAAAATATAATTCTTTATTTAGGACTGGTTTGAATATTTATAAAGAAAATTTAGTCATTGGTGCGGGAATGAAGAACTTTAGAGTTGAATGTTCTAATCAACAATATGCATATAATAATCGAAGTTGCTCAACACATCCTCATAATATGATGATCCAATTATTGGCTGAATCTGGTACGATAGGTTTATTATTTTATATTTTTATAATTTTTTTCATCATTAAAATTTTATTAAAAAATTTAAGAAACAAATCAATCTCAAAAAATCGTAAAAATTATGTGACGTGTTTAGTTTGTTGTTTTTTTATTTCTCTTTGGCCTTTTTTTCCATCTGGAAATTTTTTTAATAATTGGCTGTCTATTATTATGTTTTATCCTGCTGGATTTATTTTAAATGAAACGTTTTATTTAAAGAAAAATCAAAAATAACATCATTTATTCATTAAATTTAATGTTTGATATTTTTAATATATAATTTGACTAAAAATACGAACTATGTATAAGTCACTCTGCCTGGTGATTTTTGCGAAAGGGTCATACCCGATCCCATACCGAACTCGGTAGTCAAGCCTTTCTGCGCCGATGGTACTTTGTCTTAAGACACGGAAGAGTAGGACGTTGCCAGGCATTATTCTATAATGAAAAATCTAATCGTTGTTACTGGTGGAGCTGGTTTTGTTGGTTCAAATTTAATTAGTTTATTATTAAAAAAAACAAAAAAAAAAATTATTAGTTATGATAATTACTCTACTGGAAAAAAACAAAATCATATTAAAAACTCTAGAGTAAAGTATTTAAATTCTGATACTTCAAAAATAAAAACAAAACTTTCAAGTTATAGAAACAAAATACATTCTATTTTTCATTTTGGGGAATTTGCAAGAATATACCAAAGTTTTCAAGATTTTGATAAATGCTATGACTCAAATTCCATTGGTACTAAAGCTGTATTTAAATTTTGTCTAGAAAATAAGATAAAATTAATTTATTCAGCTACGTCTGCAAGTTTGGGTTCAAATGGTAAAGATAAAGATTTATCACCATATGCATTTACAAAAGCAAAAAATTTAGAATTATTGGGTAATTTAAAAAAATGGTTCAAATTTAAATTTGAAGTTATTTATTTTTACAATGTTTATGGACCAAGACAAATTAAAACAGGAAAAATGGCTACTGTTATTGGAATATTCGAAGACTTATACAAAAAAAACAGATCATTAACTGTAGTAAGACCAGGCACACAAACTAGAAGATTTACACATATTGAAGATACGATAAATGTCTGCTATTTAGCCTGGAAAAATAATAAATGCGCTTACTACAGTATTTCAAATAAAAAATCCTATTCAATAATGCAAGTGGCTAAAATGTTTAATTCTAGAATTACCCTTTTAAAACCAAGATCTGGTGAAAGATATGCATCTGCTTTAACTAGGATTTCTCAAAATCATCATATTATTCAAAAATATGGAAAAATAAATTTGAAAGATTACGTAACTTCGTTTATTAAAGGTGAAAAATTATGAAAATAAAAAGTTCACTAAAATCAATTAAAAAAAGAGACTTAAACTCTAAGCTTGTAAGAAGAAGAGGTAGAGTTTACGTTATTAACAAAACTAATCCAAAATTTAAAGCAAGACAAAAGTAATTTTTATGGATAACGAAAACCATAAAAATACCTGGAATAATTTTACTAAGTTTGTGTTGTGGGGAACCGTCGCAGTCATTGGTGTTTTAGTTTTAATGTCAATATTCTTACTATAAAGCTATGGTATGAAAATTGCTTCCATCTTAGAAAATCAAAAAATTGAAAAAAGAATAGCGATCACCCCTGAGATTGCAAAAAAATATATATCACTTGGTCTTAAAGTTTCTTTATCTGAAAATTATGGAAATCATCTTGGAATCAAAGATGAAGAATATAAAGATCTAGGAGTATCAATTGTAAAAGATGAAAAAGAAATATTAATTAATACAGATATTATAGTTCAATTAGGTTTGTTGGATGATCATAAAAACTCTTTATTAAAACAAAATCAAACGTTTATAGGAGTTTTGAATCCATATGATAATAAAGAGAAAATAAACAATTTAGTTAAAAAAAATATTAATATTTTTTCACTAGAATTACTTCCAAGAATAACAAGAGCTCAGTCTATGGATATTTTGTCTTCTCAGGCAAATCTTGCAGGTTATAAAGCAGTAGTTGAGTCATTTGCCAGTTTTGAGAAAGCAATTCCAATGATGATGACTGCAGCTGGTACAATTCCAGCAGCTAAAGTTTTGGTAGTAGGAGCAGGGGTTGCGGGATTACAGGCAATTGCAACAGCAAAACGAATGGGAGCAATTGTGTTTGCAACAGATGTTAGAATGGCTTCAAAAGAACAGGTTGAAAGTTTAGGGGGAAAATTTTTAACAGTTGAGGGTGCGGAGAACTTAGAGACTGAGGGAGGTTATGCTAAAGAAGCATCAGATGATTTTAAAAAGAAACAAGAAGCATTATTATCAGAAACACTAAAAAAAATTGACATTGTGATTTGTACAGCTTTAATTCCTGGAAAAAAAGCACCAATTATTATTAAACAAGATATGATTAATAATATGATGTCTGGTTCAATAATTTATGACTTAGCTGCAATTCAAGGTGGAAATACAGCCTATACTAAAGTCGATGAGGTTGTAGATAAAAATGGAGTTAAAATAATGGGAGAGACTAACATTTTGAATAAACTCCCAGCTTCAGCGTCCAATTTATATGCTAAAAATGTATTTAATTTTGTTTCAAATTTGTATGATAAAGAAAATGATAAAATAATTATAAATGAAGATGATGAGATAATTCAGAAAACTTTAATAAAATAAAAAAATATGGAAATAGACCCTTTTATATTCAGACTGAGTATTTTTATCCTTTCAATATTTATTGGATACTACGTGGTTTGGAGTGTAACTCCATCGCTACACACACCTTTAATGTCTGTTACCAACGCAATTTCATCAGTGATAATTGTTGGAGCAATTATTGCAGGTTTGGCTGGAAACTCTGATGCTATATTTAATTCTTCAAGTATTTTTGGTTTCTTAGCAATATCATTGGCGGCAATTAATATTTTTGGTGGCTTTCTAGTTACCCAAAGAATGCTAGCTATGTATAAAAAAAAGAAAAAGGATAAATAATGTTATCAGCAAATTTGTCAGCCATTTTTTATTTAATTTCAGGGGTATTGTTTATCCTAGCTTTACGTGGGCTTTCTTCACCAGAAACTTCTAGACAAGGAAATTTTTTTGGGATTTTAGGAATGATTATTGCAATAACAGTAACATTTCTATCAATTGGTAACTTTTCAACTGGAATTGTAGTTGTTTTAATTTTTCTTTTAATAGGGGGTTTGATTGGTGCTTTCATTGCTTATAAAATTCCTATGACAGCAATGCCAGAGTTAGTTGCTGGCTTTCATAGTTTAGTTGGTCTTGCAGCTGTATTTGTTGCAGTAGCCGCTTTTTTAAACCCAGAAGCTTTTAATTTAGGATCTCCAGGTAATATTAAACTAGGAAGCTTAATTGAAATGTCAATTGGTGCAGCAGTTGGTGCAATAACTTTTTCAGGTTCAATTATTGCTTTTTTAAAGCTTCAAGGAATAATGTCAGGATCACCTATTACTTTCAAGGGTCAGCATCCACTAAATGCTTTAATTTTAATATCAATAATTGTACTAACTTATCTCCTTTGCTCTACACAATCTTCTAATTTATTTTGGATATTGTTAGCTGTATCTTTTTTAATTGGTTTTTTATTGATTATTCCAATTGGTGGTGCAGATATGCCAGTAGTTATCTCTATGCTTAATTCTTATTCTGGTTGGGCTGCTGCTGGAATTGGATTTACTTTGGAAAATACAGCATTAATTATAACAGGCGCATTAGTTGGATCCTCTGGAGCAATTTTATCTTATATAATGTGCAAAGGAATGAATAGATCATTCTTTAATGTGATCTTAGGAGGATTTGGTGCAACCGAACAATCATCATCAACACAAAGTAAAGAACAAAGACCGGTTAAAAGTGGAAATGCAGATGATGCTGCATTTTTAATGAAAAATGCTTCATCAGTAATAATTGTTCCAGGCTATGGAATGGCTGTTGCTCAAGCGCAACATGCTTTAAGAGAAATGGTTGATACTTTAAAAAAGAATGACATAAAAGTTTCTTATGCAATTCATCCTGTTGCAGGTCGAATGCCTGGCCATATGAATGTCTTACTTGCTGAAGCAAATGTTCCATATGACGAAGTGTTTGAGCTGGAAGAGATAAATAATGATTTTGCAAATGCAGACGTAGCTTTTGTGATTGGTGCTAATGATGTAACAAATCCAGTTGCAAAAACAGATCCCCAAAGTCCAATTTATGGAATGCCGGTTCTTGATGTTGAAAAATGTAAGTCAGTATTATTTGTTAAACGTAGTTTGTCACCTGGTTATGCAGGAATTGACAATGATCTGTTTTATAAAGAAAATACTTTAATGTTATTTGCAGATGCAAAAAAAATGACAGAGGACATTACCAAAAATCTATAGGTGTAAATTTGAATACTAAAATATTTTGTGACATTGCAGAATTAGATAAAATTAAAAAATTTAATAAAAAAAATATTGTTAAAGGATTTACAACCAATCCAAGCTTAATGCGAAAAGCTGGAGCAAAAGATTATAAATCATATTCAAAAAAAATTCTCAAAATTTGTAATAATAAACCTGTATCGCTAGAAGTATTTGCTGACGATTATAAAGAAATGAAAATTCAAGCGATGAAAATTAATACTTGGGGAAAAAATGTATATGTAAAAGTGCCAATTTCTAACTCAAGAGGTAAATTTATGGGCCGAATAATTAAAGAGTTAAATAATCAGAAAGTGAAACTAAACATAACTGCTGTTTATAACGCCAAACAAACTGAAAAAATTTTAAAATTAATTAATAAAAAAACAAAAGTAATCATCTCTATTTTTGCAGGAAGAGCAGGCGATACAGGTAAAGACCCTGTACCAGAATTTGTTAAGAGTATTAAATTAGCTAAAAGATTTAAGAATGTTGAGATACTATGGGCTAGTGTTCGGGAGCCTTATAATTATCTACAAGCAAAACAGCTAGGTTGTCATATTATTACTGTTCCACCGAATATTATTGAAAAGATAGAAAACTTTGGAAAATCATTTGATCAACTTACAAAAGAAACAGTTAAAGCATTTCTAGTAGATAGCAAAAAATCTAATTTTAAAATTTAGTCTGGAATTGGTTGCGGGGGACGGATTTGAACCGCCGACCTTCAGGTTATGAGCCTGACGAGCTACCAGACTGCTCCACCCCGCGGTATACTTAAATTCTATT
>Ga0315320_10000173_pt1 | contig 51122 bp, 31 predicted proteins | sample M140m21515metaG_FD_203458 | JGI IMG/M metagenome (GOLD analysis project Ga0315320, IMG submission 203458) | Ammonia-oxidizing marine archaeal communities from Monterey Bay, California, United States - M1 40m 21515 | ecosystem: Environmental > Aquatic > Marine > Coastal | place: USA: California... | reverse complement strand
AAAAATTGGCATCGCAGCACTTACCACCTGTACCCCCCTGCCTGAAATCAAGTGTCCGTCTCTGCTGGACGATGTTACCGAATTAGCTGTTACCGAATTAGCTGTTACCGAATTAGCTACTACCGAATTAGCTACTACCGAGTTGCCCGACCACCGCTCGGATGCGACTGCACACGTCAGAACTACGAAGCGATGACCGGTATTGAGGCTGCATTAGTTCAGGTTTCGAACCGAGCTAGGTTCCCATCGTCCTACAAAATAAGTGACCGGCTTAGGCTGGAGGGGCAATGGCGTTGTGAATACTAAGTGAAATCGACGACCGAGCAGGCGAACTGGAATGGCACTGCATGGCGTAAGCATGTGCGATTGATTTAATATGTTGGAGATTTTTGCAATACCGTACTTGGCGATATCTGGAGTGATTGGCTGGCTCATATTTCAGCCATTTCTTCCAGCTCACCAATCCGAATCGCTTTTGCCCGCAAAGATTGCAATTACTGATTTACTGGCTATCTCCTTACCAATCAGTATTGTTTTTTCATTTGCCCGATTGATCGCACCGCTCGGCAACATGTCGGGTTCAATGCAGGCGACCGTGGCAGTCACTGCTTTGCTAGTTGCAGTACCTTGGTTGGCGGCGGGCCTCTTTTTAGTGCCAAAGACATTTCAAGTGACGTTTTTCAAACGCATGGCAATCATGGGAGTCATTGCCCCTTTTGGGATTCTTTTAACGATTGGTTGGATCGGATTCTTGATCTGGGCGTGTACCTATTCGCTCCTATACAGCGTCCCATCCACGATTGCGATTGCCGCCGCAACATTAGGGCTACGCATCCTTAGCTTCTGGGTTTGCCAAGCCGATTCAGAGGTAGTAGTCAAAAACGCAGTGGAACATGACATGGTTCCTGAAGATACTTAGCAAGTAAATTTTGATATCTGACTTCCGCCAACATCAACCAAGTCGATGGGCAAGCAGTCACAGACAGATCCCAACTTGATGATAATTACACACGCCTCTGCAAATGCAGTGCGACGACCAGAGAACGCGACTCACCAGGTCGAGGACGAAACCGTTGCCTTCGATCTCGCCCCGCCCTACAAGCCCTGAGCCGAAGGTTCAAATCCCATCTGCCGAACTTGAAATAAGAACAGCCCGTATGGTCGGGCTTGCCTTCTGCAAACTCAATGTCCGTGACTCGGCGGTTGTATTTCCCCCCAGCCTCTCTTCATCCACCTGCGTTTCTGATTTGGAATCTGCCTCGACGGTGTTGACGGTCATTCGCATTGCAGCCCATCGTCTTATCGGGTTTTTCCTGCTTTGCCCCTAACCTGCAACGGGGTCTGGCTATTCTCTAGTAATGACCACCCATGAAAACTCACCTGCAGATACCATCCGTCAGATCAGCCTGCATCAGGCAGTTCTGCTGGCATACATTTTGACCCTGCACCCTGATCGCAGCGAAGCGCAAGACATTTTGCAGGAAACCAACGTTGTTCTGTGGCAAAAAGTCCGCGAGTTCCGACAGGGGACAAATTTCAAGGCGTGGGCGTTTCGAATTGCCTATCTACAAACGCTAGCTCATTTCAAACGTATCAAACGCAACCACTGGCTAGGATTTTCTTCTGAACTGGTTGAGACACTTGCCGACGAAGCGGAGCTGACATTGGCCGATTTTGAGCAACGGCAAATCGCATTACGAGCTTGCATTCAAAATCTGCCTGACAAGGATCGCGAAATTTTGCGTGCTCATTACGAAAGTGGCCAGCCACTTGCCGAAGTGAGTGATCAACTCGAGCGCAGCATCGGAGCGTTAAAGCAGGTCCTGTTTCGCGTACGGCGAGCATTGCGAACCTGTATCGAAATTCGGCTTGCGGAGGGAGCAACTAATGGCTGAAACGAATGAATACCCCGACGACGAACTTGCATCGCTGCTTGAAGCAGTCTTAAATCGTGAGATCACTTCGCCTGAACAGGAACGCCTTGCCGAACGCTTGTCAGCAGATCCACAAGCCAGAACCGAGTTCATCCGGGTAACGGCATTCGATGCCATGCTGACGCATGAGTTCCCGGCTGCTGATTATCCCCTAGCGTCCAGTGCCTTAGAAATTGCCAATTCGAAACCCAGTGCAAAACCTAGGACTTCCAGAAGATCCACTTGGCTTTCTGTGGCCGCTGCCCTGATGCTGCTGCTTGGATGGATTGCTGTTCAAAAAGATCCCTGGAAGCAGGTTTCGCCAGTGAATGTCGTCGCTAGATTTTCGAATCTGAATGACATCCGTTGGATGGATCCGACAACGCAAGGCTTGTCGAGTGATGGAATTCGCATCGGGCAGCGTATCGAGTTGTCATCGGGTTCAGCCGAGGTGACTTTCAACACGGGAGCCAAGCTAAGGATTGTTGGACCAACAATCGTTGAACCACGGACGAACAATAGTGTATTTCTCACGATGGGGGATCTGCATCTGGAGGCCAAAACACCTCAATCAAAAGGTTTCACTGTCGTCACCCCGACCTCGAAGTTCGTCGACATCAGCACATCCTTTAGCGCTAGCGTTTCCCCTGATGGACTCAGTCGCTTGACCGTAACCGAGGGCGCGGTTGATGTGGTTCTGGAAGGAACTGAGCGATCGCCCCGGTTGACGGCAGGAGACTCACTGTACGTGGAGCCCGGTGAGCGCCAAGTCATGACCCGCATCGAAGAAGGGGACGGAACAGCAGACTTTAAGTTCCCAACCATTCAGCCGCCAAGTCGAGAAGATTTAGCAGATCAGTCACGAGGGAATGTTGAAATTCGTGTCACACGCGGAAACCTGAAGTTCAAAACGGGAAAGGGAACAAGCGGCCCGATTTCTTTGCTGACCAACGGAACAGGGCAGTCACATCAAGACGCACCAAATGAGTCTGCCTTCTTCGAAGATCATTCGAGTGGCAACTTCCTGATTGATCTGGGGCAAAATACTGCGATCTACAAGATCAATACTTACTCGTGGCATCAACATGAAACAAATGAACGGCATCGTCATCGGGCACGGCAACGATTCACGCTTTATGGTTATTCCGATGAACAGCTACCCGACCTGACGCAAATGCCAACCGAAAGTGGTTGGACACGCATTGCACGAGTCAACAGTGATCATTTTTTCGAAGTGGCAACACCGCTGGACCGTCCCGCGCAGCAAGCGTCCTCCGTCACAGCCGCGCGGGGTGAAATAGGAAACTTCCGCTACCTTCTGTGGGAAGCAAACGGAAACACGTTCTTTGGTGAACTGGATGTTTTTGGTGCTCCTCACCACGAGACTCAAAATTAAAATTACAAAAAGAAAACCCCGACCTGCCATTATAAATTGAACATGAATTACATCACTCTCGCCCTCATCACGGTGATTCTCACTATCGTCGGCCAAACCGCTGCCGGGCAAAATCCGTTTGTGGGTCAATGGGCATTAACCCTTCCAAGCGGTGGTCCTGGTTGGCTTGGCGTTGCCGAAACTGGGGGTCAATTAACTGCAAGTATTTTGTGGGGCGGCGGCAGCGTGAAGCCAGTGACCTCGGTAACGGTTAATGGCAACCAACTGGTGATCACCCGTGCTCAAGTACAACGAACGGGGAAGGATAAGGGAAAGAAAGTAACTGAAACGATTGCCGCGAAACAAAACGACAATCAGCTGAAACTTGTCACCGTGAAAACACGACCGGACGGAAAGCATTTCGCGCGGGCCGAGTTCACAGGTAAACGGACAACGATGCCAGCCAAACCGGATTTGTCAAAAGTAAAATTGGGCAATCCTATCCACTTGCTAAACGGAAAAGACCTGACAGGCTGAAAGGCTCTGAACCCACAGGCTGCGATGGAATGGAGCGTCAACGAGAACATCCTGAGCAACCGCATCCACCAGGAAGAAGGCAAGCGGCGATCACACACCAACATTTGTACGGAACGTGAGTACGAGGACTTTAACCTGACTCTGGAAACCCGCACCCTGAAAACAGCAACATCGAACCCAACCGCTAACATGATTCACCAAATCCTTGGCCCGATTGGCTTGCTCCTCTTCATCGCTCTAACGAGTGCTGCCAACCCACCCAACATTGTGCACATTCTGGTCGACGACCTTGGCTGGCAGGATGTGGCATGTTACCGCCGCGAATACACCGACGATGAGCCTTTGTATGAAACACCTAACATGGATCGGATAGCCGCACGGGGCATTCGATTCATGCAGGCTTATTCACCGTCAGTCACATGTGCTCCATCGAGGGCTGCGTTCCTGACGGGACAATACACGCCACATAATGGTGTCTATCACGTGAACATGGGATGCCAAATCCCCAGACCGAGACGCACCAACGCACAGATGCTGGATCCCTACTATGTCGGCCGACTCATGCCCGGCAAACCAGTAATCGGCAATGCACTAAAACAGGCTGGATACAGAACGGCACACGTTGGCAAGTGGCATGTTGCCGGCGCCTCAGGCTACCCTTCGCCGATTCAAGTTGGCTTTGATTTTTCGTTCGACCACAAAAAAGAATACAACGATCCCGAGATCTACGATAAGAATGATCCGAAAATCGCGAACTTCCCCGGTCTCTTTAACCAGCCCAAGAACCGTCTCAAAGACGCCTTCAACGACCCGCGATTTCCACTGCTTGATGATGATCGACCTTACGACAGCATGACCGATCTTTCGCAGCGTTGGATCCGCAAAGTCGCTCGCGGAGACCAACCATTTTTCTTGAACCTGTGTCCCAATCTTGTGCACGGTCCGATCATGACACGAGATCGCAAGCGGTTGGCTTATTACTGCAAAAAGCTAGGAATCCCGTTTCCCACGGATCAAGGTTCGATCTCGGATCCTAACAAACCGGGCCAACATAATCCTTACTATGCCAGTGCAGTTGATTCAGTGGACTGGATTATCGGACAGATTGTCCAGACGCTGGAAAACACCAACGACCCGCGTGATCCCGGTCACAAATTGATCGATAACACTTATGTGTTCGTCAGCAGCGACAATGGCGCAGCTCAAAAGCTTCGCAACTGGCGTTCAGACGACGGCAAGTTGGATTTCGAGAAGGTCAGCGACAACGATCCGCTCCGTGAAGGCAAATCATGGGCCTACGAGGGCGGTTGCCGAATCCCATTTCTCGCGATGGGACCAGACATCAAACCGGGAACCGTCAACAGACAAACTCCAGTAAACCTGATTGATCTCTTTCCCACCTTCCTCGCAATCGCGGGCCAAAATGATTACGGCAAACTGGATCTCGACGGGTGCAATCTACTGCCCGTGTTGCAAGGAAAGGACGCAACAGCAAGGTTCACCGATGGCGAAGGACGCGACACGATCTACTTCCACTACCCTGTACTCAATGGAGCGTTTTCGACGATTCGCCGTGGTCCGTGGAAGCTCATGAAGAACACCGGCAGTCCCATGAATTCTGCTCCGAAAGTGCAACTGTTCCAGATCTACAATCACGACGGTTCCAATCTCGATCTCGGCGAGACACTGAGCGTCGGCAACAAATATCCCGATATCAAAAAGCAAATGCTGACGGATCTCGACCGTTGGCTCAGCGATCACAACGCCGGTGTTCCGTACAAAAACGCAGCTTACAAACCCGGCGGCCTTCCCGGACAAGAAAACATCCCCAAAGTAAAGCAGCGCGGCAGTAATGGCGACCAACTCTGGGCGACCGTTGAAACGGGCAAAGGGAAATCGAAGATCGTCGAGGCATTCCTGTTGTACACAACCAACCCCGGCAAAACCGAAGAATGGTTCCGAGCCCCAGCAGCATTTAAAAATGGACGAGCCACTGCGGAGGCACTACCCGGCATGACTCACGCTGTTTTTTGCCTGATTGACGAGAACAACTTTCTGATTCACTCTGAGACTGTGCCAGGAATGATGCAGTACCGTCTTGGCCAACCTATATCCGCTGTACTCGAGGACGGTTACGCGTATCGCCCAGGTTTGGTTTCGCTGATCGCGGTTGCCCGTACCGCTGTGAAGCGACCGGAAAAACCCGATCAAAGCAGCAAAGCTATCCTAAATGCACTGCAATTGGCTGAAACCACCTTGAATACACCCGTCAATGCAAGCGGCTACACCAAAGCGATTCAGAATCTACGTAAAACGTTACGATCCTTGGATGTGCCTGCCGCCCGCCACCCTGCCATGAACTGGTTCCCAAACCCATGAATTACAAAATAGCGCAGTACTGCCTGTACTGTTTCGCAGTCGCTTCATGTTTGCTCTCGACTACTTCAGCCAATGAACGTCCTCCGAAGCCGAATATCGTCCTGGTACTGACGGATGATCTTGGTTGGCAAGACGTCAAGTGTTACGACATTGATGAACCGAGCCCGATGGAGACACCGAATATCGACGCACTGTCGAAGCAGGGAGTGATGTTCTGGCAGGCGTATGCCCCCGCGCCCACTTGCGCTCCATCTCGTTGCGCGATCATGAGTGGGGTCCACCCCGCTCGTGCACAAAAAACGCATGTTGTGGGGGGAAATCCACCGCGACCCCATCACAAGACAGCTCATCCCATGATGCCGCCGTGGTACAGCGGCCGCATGCCGGAAAATGAGTTCACGCTCGCCAAAGCGCTTCAAAAGGAAGGCTACACGACAGGCCATGCGGGCAAGTGGCACATGGCGATCCAACACAATGCGTACCCCGATGCTATGGATCAGGGGTTTGACTGGAGCAGGAGCTCTCGTGGCGCTCGATCTTCTATGAAACCAAACCGGGTCAGCGACTTTGCGACCAAACGCAAAAGTGATCCATACCGTTTGGATGCCAATGGATTTCCGTTTCACCAAAACAGTGAAAATGCTCTGACCTTTCTGAACGAGAATCAAGACAAGCCATTCTTTTTGTACTACGCAACATGGCTCGTGCATGCCCCAATCCATACCCGCAGCAAACAGTTGCTGGACAAGTATTGTGAGAAACTCGGTGTGCAGCCCGACCAAGATCAGCCAGAGCAATGGAACGGCAAGGGTCAAACCAATCCGTTCTACTGCGCCATGGTTGAGGAACTTGATTACTACCTCGGAAAGATTTTCAAGCACTTGAACCAGACGGAAGATCCTCGCTGGCCAGGACACAAGCTCAACGAAAACACTTACGTGATCTTCACCTCGGACAATGGTGGTATGGAGGGCCATCCTGGTGAAATCTATACCGACAACTACCCACTTGATCGCGGGAAAATTTCGCTCATGGAAGGCGGTACGCGTGTTCCACTGATCATCACTGGTCCCACTATCCCCAAGGGCGTGCAAACGGACGTGATGGTGAATGGACTCGATTTTTATCCCACTATTCTTTCCTGGGTCCATGCAAAACCGGCAGAAAACAAACAGCTTGACGGTGCTGACCTTTCACAACTGCTTTCAAAAAACCCGTCCGACGCCTCTTTGGTCACCGGTACAAACGGCAAGCGTCGTGACACAATGGTTTGGCATTTTCCGAACGGCGTCGCGTTGGAAAGTACGATTCGCATCGGCGACTACAAACTCGTTCGCAATTACAACCACGTTCACGATCCAAGTGCCATTCCCTTGGAACTTTACCGGCTCTACCAAAGCGTAGATGGCAAACAAGTTCGGGTTGACATCGAAGAGGCGAAGAATTTGGTGGATACCGAGCCAAGGCGAGCAAGTCAAATGAATGACGAACTGTCACTCAGGCTCGAAAAGATGAACGCTAGCTACCCGTACAACAACCCGGCGTTTCGTAACGTGGGTCGCACCGGCAAACTTGTTCCGACCGTGACTTCACACGAACGAAACGGTCGTAAAGTAAAGTTCACTTTCGAAGAAAATGGTGCGAAAGTGGTTCAAGCCAACTTGATCTACAGTCGTAATGGCAATGATCGAAACGAAGAGTGGTTTCGTGCAAAGGCCACTTTAGATAGCACCAACACTGTCATCGCTGACTTGCCACAAGGTACGACGCACTACATTATCAATCTGATCGACCAAAACAACTTTCTTGTCAGTTACCCTGACGTGCCAGGCGGAAATCATTTCAAGAAGACGAAAGAGAAGTTTGCCAAGCATGCCATCTCTGTCGATGCAGAAAACTAAAGATCGATCAGTCCGTCAGTGTTTGTGAAGTGACGAAAAGAGCACATCAACTAGCCAACAACTCGGCTCTTGCGCAGTTGTTCCTTCAGGGTGTGCTGCACGAGCCGAAAGAAGTCTGTCGCTCCGACAGCTTCGGTTTGACAGAATCCCTCACTCGCGTCGCAACTCATCCACAAACCGCTGATAATTCTGTTCTGGCCCATTGTTTTTGCTCTCATGAATGCTAGCGCCGAATACGATTCTAAATGAATTGCCTTCAGCCACCGAAACAGTACTTTTCTTTCCCTGCTTCATCGCGGCACGACCGAATGGATTCGCAACAAAAACTCCATAGTTCCGATTGTGCCACCAGCTCTTTCGAAAATTGTCCGGAGAGGCCATCAACGTGATACCCACATGATTATCACCGAGCCGACCTGAGTAGTCGCACCATGCCGCGGATTGCCCCCAAGTTGCCCGCGCGGTTCGTTTCCCTTTCGAACTTAGAATGACACCCCCATTTTTTTCGGTTAACGGCGTAGCGACACGTGCTCCAAATCCCATTTCTTCTTGGTCACCAAAACTGAAATCACTTTGCGATGACTCAAAGGTTGCGTCCCAAATCAAGGACCACTCCGTTCCCCCGCCGCGCATAACAAACCGGTTAACGACAGTGCAGATAAGATCATTGCCGGCTGACAGGAGCTCAGATTCCGTCGAGAACGTCAGTCGACCTTCCTTGACTTCCGGCTGCGTTTTGAATCGGAGATGTTTGATCGTCCCGCCGTTCCGCCAAAAATCCGAACCATGGACATCTCCAAAAGCCAACCATAGCCCTGGGTGCATCGTGGCATGATCTGTCGCATCCTTGCCTGGCACAGGTGGGTAATTACGTGTCACCTGCAAACCACTCAGGGTTTTGAGATTAGCAAAATAGGGTCTCAGAATCGTAGTGTCACGAAACACGTACTCTGCCAACGGATTTCCCGCATAGAAAAACTGCAAACGGTCCTGTTGTTGAACAAAAGTGAATCCCTCGGCATCACCCGTCTGCACCTGCGGGCTTTCCATCACTGTGGCGGCAGGTGTTTCCTGCGCATTCTGCCGCTCCTTACGCAGCTTTTTGTTCTTTCGCGACGCTCGACTTCCACTTGTTTTCTCATCCCGTAAAGTCATCAGATAGGCGGTAAGATCAGCGAGCTGTTGCGAGCTCAACAACGGTGCCATCGAAGGCATCGCTGATACGGGGCGACTCTTGCGCCTCTCAATCGCTGCCTTGGGCAACACAAGTTGATTTCCATCAACGAGGCCGAGCGTCAGACTAAGTCCACTCTCTTCGATTAACACACCCACGTGAACTCGACCGTCATCGGTCAGCACACTCAACTGCTGAAAACCCTCAGTGATCACAGCATCGGGTTCAATCATTGACTCAGCCAAGTGCCGAGCGGTCGCCCGACCGCCGACCCTGCCCAAATTAGGTGCAAATCCACCATTTTGCTCATTCAAGCGATGACACTTGATACACCCCGCTCCCCTCGCATGCGTGAAAAGTATTTCGCCTCGCAGGACATTTCCGCCTTCCACCAGTCCCAGTGTCGATTCGATCAACTGTGACCGCGACACTGTTTCCGCATGCTTTTCCAGCAACTGAGGCTGGAGCAACACCACATAATTTGCACAAGGTGATTTGCGTTTAGCATCAGTATTTCCACCCAACACAATGCGACCTGCGGGATACTCACACGAGTAAATCCGCATGGTGCAATCATCTGTGACCAGTTGCTGATCAGTTCGTAGATACTTTTTCTTGACCCAGGCCGGGGGATCTCGCTGACGATTATCAACAGCGACCAGAACACGCATAGGCACTGGGGAATCAAAACTCAACCATTCATCCCCGCGTGATTCATCATCATCATTCGCAGTTTGAATGAAGTCAGATCCCACCAACTCCTCGGGCAACTCCCGTACTCGATAGCGGCGATCGCTATAGATTTGCGCACCACGGACAAATCCGCGGGGCAGTAGGCGATAAGTCTTGTTGCTCTTCGCACGGACATTACGGATCACTGAAACCACGGGAAGACTACTCTGAGTATTAATCTGCCTGCTGTTGGACATCTGCAAATCAGCATTTTGCTCGAGTGACCGTCCTTTGACGATCAACTTTTCTCCTCCGTTGGCCACCTTGGCAAGCCACGCCGAAGCGATCGCTCGATTGTCTTCATTGCTGTCCTTCAATACCGCCCGCACATCCGCCTCGCCGAGTTCGTGCATTTCAAGCAGCGCTAACAACGCTCCGCGACGAACACCATCATGAGTGTCAGCCTGAAATTTTCGTAGTTCCTCAACGCTGCACAGCGTTTGTAGCGTCTTCCACGCGATGTAATAGATCGCAGGATCCTGTTCCTGCGATAGAAGTTCCAGCAACTGCGGAACATGCTGATGCTGCTTTGTTTGCATCAATGCCTGCACTGCTTCAAAGCGGATTCGTGACTCAGGATCGTTCAAAGCGTCAATGACGCCGTCCGGAAGGGCACGCGGCATCTTTGCCTCACGCGCTCGAAATGCCAAAATCCGAATTGACTGTAATCTGTGATTGAAAGCCGTTGACTTGTGGCTCGATTTTCCACGGGCCAGGATTTGTTCAAACACCTGATCAAGATTGATTTGATCGGTTTTGATTTGATCGGTTTTGATTTGATCGATGGCAATTCGCCCCAACGTCCACAGCGTCCATGTTTGCTGCATCTCTGTTTGCTGTGTTTCAGCGAGTGACTTGGATTCAAAAGTCTCCAACAGCTCCTTCACAATTTCATTTCCACGGCGGACCAATTCATCTTGTGCATCAATTCGATGAACTGGCAGAGGAGACGAAAATTGTTTTACCAATTCCGTAACCGATTTCTTGTTCAAGGCGACCAAGGACCCTGCGGCATGATCCACGGGCGCATTTTTTCGAGCGACACGATAAATGCGTCCTTCGTTAGTCAGCTTGCCATCTTTCCACTCCGCCCCATAACCTCGGCTCCACCCCAGAATCCATAACGCGCCATCTGGCCCCACTTCAATGTCAGTGGGACGAAAAAGAGAATCACCGCCCACAATGAACGGTTCCCAGGCACCTGAAGCAGGCCGCATCAAAGCACCATGCCATTTCGGTCGCCAAACGTAAGTGGTCTTGTTCAACCAATCATTGATAAAAAATGCTTTTCGATATTGGGTTGGAAAATCAAGCCCGTGACCGAAGACAATTCCGGTTCCCGAGCCTTCAAAAAGCGGACCGCTGACCGGTGCGGAAGGCGGATGTGGCTCCGGCGACCAATGTGCGCTCCAAGGATGATTCCATCCAAAGTGAGCACCATAGAAGGGCATGATAATTCGATCACCACCAGTTTGGTCATTGTCAGTTCCCAACCAATTGAATTGGCTGTCCATGGTGATATCCCATGGGTTACGAAAACCGCGTGCAACAATCTCAAGACTGGTGCCGTCAGCGTCACATCGCAAGACTCCCCCATCCAATCCCCAATCATCGTTTGGATCATGGAAACTGCGTTGATAATTCTCTTTACTGAACACCTTTGGCTCGGGCATGTCGGGCGCATTTGCTGGACTCTCAACGCCCCATAGCTCACGAAATGGTTTTGGAGCCAGGCGATCAGGCAGAGTCAAACCTTTCGAGTTTCCCTTGCTCATGTAAAGCTTGCCATCGGGAGCCCAATTCAGCCCATGCAATCCATGCTCAAGGTTACCGAGGTCCGTATACAGTCGGACATACTGGTCGGCCTCATCATCACCATCCAGATCGCGTACAACCGTCAGGTCAGGAGCATTCGCGACCCATAAATCATCTCCGTGCCATGCCAGGGCCTGCACCGCATTAAAACCCGTTGCAAATACCTTTTTCGTATCTGCTCTGCCATCGCCCGTTGTGTCAGACAAAACGACAACACTGTCTCCCGGAGTTTGTGGAGTTGGCTTTCGATATTGGGGGCCCATTCCGACAAACAAACGCCCGCGCGCATCGAAAGCCATAGAACATGGCTGCCGAACAAGCGGTTCCTTGGCAAACACAGTGACCTCAAAACCATCTGGTACCTTGGGCAATGCATCACGATCAGCGAGGCGATCCTGAAAACCATTGGCCGAAACATCCAAAGCAGCCACAACACATAGCCACAAGCCAAATGCCCGGGCAACGGATGCTGCCCCATTACTGAAAGCACAAGCGTGCCCCTGCCCGGCAGGCAGTAAACAGGACCAAACTCGTCGAACCGACTCTCGACATTTCACCAGCAACATGCAGGTCATGGCAGCTAAAAACAACATTTTTTCAACCTCTAACAAAGACCATCCCTTATTCTCGCGTTCGCGCTGCTGACGCGTCAGCAGTTTGCAACACTCGACAGGCAGGATGAAACGATAAATCTACGCATCACTCAATGAATTCCTCTTCGAGTTTTCCATATTGCTTTCAACGCTTTTCTTTTTTGGTATTTCTGGTTTATAAAAAACAAGAACCCCAGTACAAGCAGCAGCAAGGGTGCAAAGCCCAACAGCCTTAAAACGATGAAATTTGTCATGGAACAACACCGACGTTCCCCCTAGGAAGATGGTGACAGTTGAGCCAAGTGCGATCCAAAATATGTGTCCTAATTTTATCAAGCTTCAGCTTATGGTCTTTCGCCACATGGACACCATGATCCATCAAAGCAACATTTACTCGAACCCGGCATACAGCAGTTCTCTCGCGAGGGCAGTTGCTTTGCACCAGACATTACACGCTGCGCGTCCAAAACAAACACATCTACGCTCGTCCAGAAATTTGATCAGGCCAGCACTTGTTTGACCACCTCACCGTGAACATCGGTCAGCCGAAAACGCCGCCCTTGGTGCCGGTATGTCAGGCGTTCATGATCAATTCCCAGTAAATGCATCATGGTCGCTTGTAAATCATGCACATGAACACGATCCTCGGCAATATTGTAGCCATATTCATCTGTCTTTCCGTGGGTGGTGCCCGGCTTTATCCCGCCTCCTGCCATCCACATGGAATAACAACGCGGGTGGTGATCACGACCGAACTGATTGCCATTGAGTTGCCCTTGGCAATAATTTGTGCGACCAAACTCTCCTGCCCACACGACCAGAGTATCCTCCAACATTCCGCGCTGCTTCAGATCTTTGACGAGAGCAGCAGACGCCTGGTCTGTTTCGCGACACTGATTCCGGAGCCCTCCGGGTAGACCGCCATGCTGATCCCAACCGGGATGATAAAGCTGAATGAAACGAACCCCCCGTTCGGCAAGTCGGCGAGCGAGTAAGCAGTTGGCCGCATACGATCCGGGCTTATGTACATCAGGGCCATAGAGGTCCAAGGTTTGCTTGGACTCATCTGCAACATCAACGACTTCGGGAACAGATGACTGCATTTTGAATGCTAATTCATATTGTGAGATTCGGGTTTCAAGCTGAGGGTCAGTTTGCTGCTCCAATTGCAGATGGTGCAATTGCTCCAAAGCATCAAGCATTCGCTTGCGACTAGCTGAATCGATTCCTTTAGGGTTGTTCAAATACAGAACCGGATCCTTGCCTGAGCGAAACCTGACGCCCTGATGCCGTGCGGGCAAAAAACCGCTTCCCCAAAGTCGGGACACCAATGGTTGCCCCCCCTTATTCTTTGTCACCATGACTACAAATGAAGGCAGATTCTGGTTCGCAGTTCCAAGGCCGTAACTAAGCCATGCGCCGATACTGGGTCGCCCCGGGAACTGAGATCCAGTTTGAATGAACGTAACGCCTGGTCCATGATTAATCGCTTCGGTGTACATCGAGTTCACAATGCACATATCATCAGCAATCCCCGCAGTATGTGGCAACAAATCACTCAGCCACTGCCCCGACTCACCATGCTGCGCAAATTTAAAAGGCGACCCCACCAGAGGCAAACTTGACTGATTGCCACTCATTCCGGTTAATCGTTGTCCCTGCCGCACCGAATCGGGCAATTGCTGCCCATGAACCTTATTCAAGTGGGGTTTGTGATCGAGCAAATCAATCTGTGATGGGCCTCCACTTTGAAACAAAAAAATCACGCGTTTGGCCTTGGCCACATGATGGGTGCCAGGCAACACACCACCCGACAAATTGGCAACTTCCGCTGCCTGCGTCTCGCCAGAAAGCAGATCAGATAAGCCAAGGGCACCCATTCCCATCCCGAAGCTATTCAGGAAGCGACGTCGCGGCATGCCCCATGCAGAGTCAAAGCCTGTGCATTTCAGATTCATCTTGTTCCTATCGTTTGGTCACACATTCATCATGATTGATCAGCGTGTTGGCAACACTTGCCCAAGCCGCAATCGAAGCCAACGAGCCTTTTGCGTCCGTATTTGTGTTGGGCGCCACACCTCCTGCCGATTCTCCGTCTAGAAACAATCGAACTTGGCCAGATTTAAAATCCACCGTGCAGGCAACGTGTGTCCATTGGCCAGCGACTGGTGCCCTATCAGCCATCACAACCGTACCCCCACAAATGAAACGTAATCCACCATGCAAGTCCAACAATAGACCATCCTCTGTGCCTGGTGTAATTTTGTCCCACAAACGTCCTCTTCCCACAGCAACTGGTTTTACCCAGCATTCGAGTGTCAGCCCGTCAGCAAATTTTAGTGTTGCGGATTCGTCAAATACCTCAGGCCCAGCAGAGAAAGGAAGCGATCTCGAAACCACTGGCTTCACATCGCCAACAACCTCCTTTTCTCGCGACAATGCTGCCAAAGCTTTCACACTGGACTCGCTCAGACACTCTGTGAATACACTTGCCCGTCCAAACTCGCCTGTAAGCTTATCCTGACCGTTCGACGCAGCACCCAAACGAAAATCATGTCCATTCACCGGCAACCCACGTGCAACACTCGTTTTGGCATAGCCACCATATTGACCGTTGGAAAGGTATTCCAGAACGGCTTCAGGATGAGCGAGAAAATACTCACGTTGTGTTGCATACAGATTCTGAATGATCTCAGCTTCCTGTTTGCTTGGTTGGCGACTGGTGAGAATCCGAAACATGTTGTTGGCGATTGCGTCGGCATCACTTCCATGCTGATCCAACAGTCGCTGACTCAAGGCTCGTCCTGCCTCAACAAACTGCGGTCCATTCAGCATCGCTAAAGCTTGAAGCGGCGATGAGGTGCGTTCACGTTTGACACGGCAGACATCACGCTTCGCTGCATCAAGCGCCATCATCACTGGCGCCGGACCAGTCCGCTTCCAATAGGTAAACAGAGAACGGCGATACAAACCCTCGCCTGTATCGGGTTTTGATGGCTTGAACGAGGCCGCCAATTCGTAGGGTTTCACCGGCGGGCCACCAATCTTATCCACCAATAGTCCGCTTGCCGACAGAACATTGTCACGCAACATCTCAGCAGGCCATCGGTAGGACGGTGCACGAGCCAACAGCTGATTATCCGGGTCCAGCGTCAGCAACTCGTCTGTGACGGCACTGGATTGCCGATAGGCCGTCGTCATCACCATCTGCTTGACGAGACGTTTGACATCCCAACCATGAGCAACGAAATCGTTCGCCAACCAGTCCAACAGTTCCGGATGCGTTGGCAGCGCACCCTGCCTGCCAAAGTCTTCGGGAGTCCGCACCAGCCCATCACCAAAAATCACCTGCCAATAATGATTGACGGCGACTCGAGCGGTCAGAGGATGGTCAGGATCTATCAGCCACTGGGCTAGTCCAAGCCGATTGTTTGGTAACGAGCCCTTCATAGGGGGGAGCACTTCAGGGGTAGCAGATTTCACCGGTTCCAACCGATGGTTGTACTCACCACGTTGCAACACAAACGAGTCTTTAGGCTGCGGCAATTCTCGCATCACCATAATTTCGGTCGCCCGATCAAGCATGTTGCACAATTCGGCTCTCACCACCGCCAACTGCTTTCGATATTCAGCGTATTCTTCGGACGCGTTCAACCTTAGGTGCTGAACTAACACCTCCCTCACTGTGTCAGGTAGCTTCCCAGCTTCCTGCAATTGCTGAAGTTTCTCGGAGGTTTTCTTTTCATCATGCCCCAAAGCGACCTCCAGTTCCGAAATTTGGCGATCGAACACCTCAAAAGATGAGACTTCTCCATGGGTGAATCCGCGATCGCGGAACCTCGCTCCAATGGCAATCGTGTTACCACCACCCCCGGTGATATTCTTCGTCAATTTATTTTTAACAACTTCAACATCTGCTAATTTTCCATCAATGAAAATGGAGATCCCTTCCGCTGAGATGCTACCGTCGTAAGTGACTGCCACATCAATCCAACGGTTCACAGGAATTGCTTGCGTCGTTTTCACACTGATGGCATTACCTGGCCAAAAATGAATCAAGGATGCGCTCAACTTCCCATCCTCGATCAATAATTGATAACCGCGGCTCCCAGCATCGGTCCATGCCCGTGATCGGTGAAACACCACAGCGCGTTCTTTTTCGTCAGGCGTGTTCAATGACAGCCGAACTGAAAAGGGTGCATGACGCGTGAAGTTGCCTGTTTTCAATGTGATCGCATCGTCACCAGTCAACATCGCGGCAGGCTTACCACGTTGATCTGTCGTTTTGGTATTCCGACCACCGACCATCTCAAAATCGACTGTTTCAATCGGATCACGACCCTTCACCTGCAGTGCCTTGTCCAGCAATGCATCGTCCGGCATCACATGAATCCCGGTAGCCTCGGGTTCTTTCACATTGCCAAGGTCGGTTTGCAGCGCAGCAACCTGTTTCTTCTGTTCATCACTCAGAAGAGCGAGGGTCGGCGTGGGAACCGAGCTCGTGAAGTATGAATAAAGTCCTGACTCATCAATGTTGTTGAAGTACGAAAACAGCTGATAATATTCTTTCTGCGACAACGGATCGTACTTGTGATCATGACACCGTGCACACTCAAGAGTGAGGCCTAGAAATGCAGTCGCAAAGGTCTGTGTTCTATCTACCACATATTCAACACGAAATTCTTCTTCAACACTGCCACCCTCCACTTTCTGGGGGTGCAAACGATTGAAAGTCGTTGCCAGAACTTGATCATCGGTCGAGTTCGGAAGCAAGTCACCCGCCAACTGCTCGACAATAAACTGGTCATAGGGCAGATTGTCATTGAAAGATCGAATTACCCAGTCACGCCACGGCCAGACATAACGATCACGGTCAACTTGATATCCATAGGTATCACTATACCGGGCAACGTCCATCCAGTCTGACGCCATTCGCTGGCCGTAATCGTCCGAGCGGAGCAAACGGTCAACGACTTTGCCAAAGGCATCCGGTGATTCATCACCCAAAAAGTTATCGATTTCGTTCAGCGTTGGGGGCAAACCCGTCAAGTCAAAGGTGACGCGGCGTATCAATTTTTCTCGAGAAGCCAACTCTGAGTAATTCAAACTCCTAGATTCAAGTTTGGACAGCAAGAAGTGATCAAGCTGATTACTGACGCGTTCCGTGGACTTAACGTTCGGGAGGTCAGGGCGACTGCGTTGCTCGAATGCCCAGTGCTTTTTCCAAGTGGCGCCCTGTGCGATCCAGTCTGAAATCAACTGTTTTTCTTTTGCCGAGACCAAGAGATTTGATTCCGGTGGCGGCATCATTTCATCCACGTCAGTGGAGAAAATGCGGCTTAAAAGTTCGCTCTCCTCCGGTTTGCCAGGAACAAGGACCTCAAACGCAGCCTCCTTGGTATCCAGACGCAAACCTGCTTCGCGCGTGCCACTGTCCGGCCCATGACACATGTAACAGCGGTCCGAAAGAATCGGCCGGATGTCACGATCAAAATCCACTTGCTTCGATGACTGCTGCGCAAACACAACAGAGGAAAAAAAGGGGAAACAAATTGCAAGAATGAAACTTAGTTTTCTCATCTACTCTTGTTTCTGTGCCGGAGAAATTCACTACCACGATGCCGAAACCCACTACAAACAAGGGCAGGCATGACACTTTCCTTGCTCGCTAATCCAAAACGCAGCGTCGGCATGGGAGGCGTCAAATTGCTAGACGCAAACCAAGCAGCACATTTACACGTCGACGGACTAACAGTATGACCCCAAAAACAAATCCACGCTTGTACAAAAACCGCGACAATTTGTACATTTGCAGAGTTAAAAGCGAGAATCCACAAGCCAGTCCCGACAAGTGCAACGACAAAATTAAATCGCAGATGCAAACGTGGCTGGATCAGCTCCCTTGGTGGTGAAATTCGCCATCCAAAATACATTACTTCCTCCAAGCAACAACAATCATCATTGCCACGACCGAACTACGCACAGCCTGAAAACAGTAGCGTTTTTTTGCGGGCAACATCGTTCATCGAGCAGTGGCGAACTCTTTGCAAGTTGCGTCTTCGATTACAGTGCCGACGCGCAGCAAAATAAATCTTGAATGGAGGCTTGTGATACGTGATGTAAGTATTTCAAAACAAACCAAGTAACGCGTTGAGCCACCCCCTGCCAGATTGTGGCGAACACAAAATTAACGATGCCAAGCGGACGCCCCCTCGAGACCGGTCCAGGGTCTGCCCGAAGGAACAGCATTGAGATTTTTAGCTGCCTTAACCTGAACCGGAAGCCAAGAAACTTCTCCATGACTCCTCCCTACTTAAAGCAAAGAAACTGATTTCATAATGATCCTTGGGGTAAAACAAGGAACATCATGAAACGCGTTATTAATTCACTCAGTATGGATTTCACAGCCACCTCATCCGGCGCGGTGAACATGGGTAGCATGCACGGTGATTAAGACCAACAAGCTGCTGATCGAGTCACACTCACCAAACATTTTCACATTGGGACTTACCCTATCACACAACGTCAGTACGAAAAGCTGATGGGCGAAAACCTCAGTACGTTTCGAGGTTTGGACTACCCCGTTGAGCGTGTCAGTTGGAACGATGCTGTCGAGTTTTGCCGCCGACTGTCTGAGCAAAAGACAGAACTTGGTGAAGGTCGTGTTTATCGCCTACCGACAGAGGCAGAATGGGAATATGCATGCCGTGCAGAGGTCGAGACACCATACTGGTTTGGGGACGATCCCTCCGAGTTAGAATCGTTTGGTTGGTTCAGGATAATTCCGACGGGACACCCCACGCCGTTGGACTAAACGAACCAAACCGCTGTAATCTCGACGACATGCGCGGCAATGCCTGGGAATGGTGTCAGGATTGCCTGGGAACATATCCAACCGATTCGCTGATCGATCCGCTTGGTCCCTAATCGGGAACACTGCGTATTTTTCGACGTTGCAGTTGGCATGATGATTCTGGCGACTGCACCTCAAGCTTTCGCCTCCGCCTACCACCAACTTCACGCTACTGGCTACTTGGTTTCCGCATCCTACTGAAGAATCAAAAGTGAAGGATTGGACGTATCAAAAGACGAAAAAAATTGATGCCCTTTCGTCTTTCGGTCATGCCAGAATTTCGTGAACAATTTTTCCAGGCTGCCCATCTGTCAATGTCTGATCGCGATTACTGCGATTAAAGACAAGCTGTTCGTGATCGAGACCAAAGAGATGCAACAACGTGGCGTGATAATCATAGTGGTTCACAACATTTTCCACGGCTTTGTGTCCCCACTCATCCGTCTTGCCATGGACATGCCCAGCTTTGAAGCCTCCACCGGCTAACCACATACTGAATCCGTATGTATTGTGATCGCGACCAATCTTTGCTTTTCCCGCATCATTTTGAACCACAGGCAGTCGGCCCATCTCGCCTCCCCAGTGCACCACTGTGGAATCCAGCAGGCCACGTTGCTTCAGATCCTTGACTAACGCTGCAGACGGGCGATCGACTTTTTGGCAGGCTGCAGGCAGTCGACTGATGATGCTGCCATGGCTATCCCAAAGTTGGTTTGCCGTATAAACCTGAACAAAGCGGACCCCACGCTCAATCAATCTTCGAGCGATCAAGCAACGACTACCGTAGTCCGCTGTCGCTTTTTCATGCATGCCATACATTTCCTGAGTCTTCTTGCTTTCCTGACTCAGGTCCAATGCTTCCGTCGCAGAGGTTTGCATCCGAGCAGCCAATTGATAACTGGCAATCCGTGCTTGCAAGTCGGTGCTACCTGGATAATGCGAAAGGTGATTTGCGTTAAGTTGCTCGAGATACTCAAGCGCACGACGTTGGGCATTTCCCTTCAGATGAGTTGGGGGCGTGAGATCGAGAATGCGAGGCTCTCGAGGGCGAACGACTGTCCCCTGATAGATCGAAGGCAGCCAGCCATTGGACCAATTCTCTACTCCCAGCACAGGTAACTGCCCAGGATCAATCAGCGACATGAACGCAGGCAGACTCTCCGACTCACTTCCCAATCCATAGGTCAACCAACTTCCAAGTGATGGCCGCCCTTCGACCGTTCGACCGGATTGCAATGCCCGGATCGACTGGCCATGGTTATTGACACCGGTGTGCATGGACCGAACCAGGCAGATATCATCTGCAATTGAACCGGTATGCGGAATGAGTTCGGACAACTCCATCCCCGCCTGGCCTTGGGGCTGAAATTTCCAGGGGCTGTGAAACACCTTGGAACTGGACTGTGCCGCATTGTCGTATTTGACCTCACCCGGAAATTCTTTCCCGTCATACTTTGCCATTTCAGGCTTGGGGTCAAACATATCGTGATGGCTGGGGCCTCCCTGCATCCACAGCGAAATCATGGCCCGCGCTTTGGGCTCATGGGGAGGAATCTTTGGTGTCGTATCATGGACGCGCGTTTGCAGGTCAGGCTTCTTGACTTCTGCCATGGTGCGATTTTGATTCGCAAGCCAAGCAAGCGCGACGCCACTCACATTCATAGCTCCAGTCGCCAGAAAGTGGCGGCGTGAACCAGCGGTGCATTGATTGGATCTAGTATTCATGGCTATATCAGTCAACGTAGAGAAACTCGTTTGACCCCATCAGCATCTGGCACATCACAGCCAAAGCCTCAAGCTCCGCACTCTTGCTGGCGGATTTTTCTGAGGAATCTTTGTATGCCGCCTGTTGCTCAAATGTGGTTCGTTGTTCAGCAAGAAACTTGACTGTCGCATCGCGTTCGGCCGCACTTGGATGGCGGCAGTAGATCGCCTGCCATGCTGCTTCTATCTGCTCACCCGGTTCCGAGGCACGCTTGGATAGCGTCTCAGCGAAATGTCGCGAATATGTCAAAAGCAACTCACTGTTCATCATCAACAGCGACTGGGTGGACGCTGTTGACACGTTGCGTTTTTCGCAGTTGGGCGTCATCGGCGGCTGATCAAAAGCTTCCAGAACAGCAAGCGGTCGGCTTCGTCGCATTTGCACATACACGCTACGGCGATACTGCTCGCCCTTCATATCAATGACGCTGCCCGGTCTTCCTGCGTTGGAATTTTCTTTACCGATCACAAAACGCCCCACACCATCAGCCATCACAGGCACAGCCGGACCGCGAGCCTTTGAATTCAATTTGCCCGCAATATCGAGAATGCAATCACGGACGATTTCGGCATCCAAACGACGCAAGCGTGCTGAGCCGTACAGTGCATTATCGGGATCAATCCGTCGTCTTCTTTCGTCATTCGTGACCGACTGCCGCCAGGCACGCGACTTAAGAATCAGCCGATGCAGATGTTTCAAACTCCAACCGCTCTCTATGAATTCAATGGCCAACCAGTTCAACAAATCAGGGTGTGACGGTGCTTGCCCCTGCACGCCAAAATCTCCGGGAGTCTCCACCAATCCCCGCCCAAAGTGCTGACGCCAAACACGATTCACAATGACGCGCGCCGTAAGTGGGTAGTCCGGATGAGTCAAACGCTTTGCCAACGCCAATCGCCGACCACTGGTAGCAACAGCACTTGCGTTCGCAGGAATTTGTGGCAACTTGCTGCCCAGCGACACCACGCTCAACCCTCCGGGCTGCAATTCCTGTCGCGGCTGATCGGGGTTGCCACGAAACAGCAAGTGAGTATCTGGCAGGCGGCCTGATTTTTCAGTAAGCGCTCGTACAAACTCCTGTTTTGGTTTCGTTGCACGAATCGCAGTTGCCTTTGCCGTCAATTTCTTCAGCTCGTCAGCAGCCTTGCGATCATACAAATACAGCGAACCTGAGGTGACATTAAGATTGGGATGCTTGCGTATTAACTGATCTTGCTCCGGGGTACGTTTAGCTGCCACGGTTGCATGTGCAGCACGCGCCAACTCATGTACTGATTCGGGCAGTTGCTTCAACTGTTTTTCAAACGTTGCAGCAATGAACTTCTTCTGTTGGCTTGCACGCTCGGCATCGATCTTCTTGGCTTCAACCTCAACCTCAGCTGCTTTTTCACGATCTGCATCGGTGTACAACGAAATCCGACGCTTTGACGGAGTCTGCCACTTTTCGGGATCAAAAGCCGGCTGAAAGATCGCTCGAAAACGGTAATAGTCCGCTTGGCTGATGGGATCGTAACGATGGTCATGACATTGAGCGCATCCGATCGTCAAGCCAATGAAGGATGAAGAGACAATACGAACAGTATCAGCCATCGTGTCATGGCGTGCTTGCAACTTGTCAGCAACAGCGCCACCTGTTCCATCGGGTGCCATACGCAAAAATCCAGTAGCCACCAGACGTTTTGCATCGACTGCCGAAAGATTCGTCAACGGCGACGTCACCAACTCATCACCAGCAAGCTGCTCGGTAATGAACTGGTCGAACGGCATATCGCTATTGTACGCATCAATCACATAGTCACGATATCTCCATGCATCCGGACGTACCGAATCAGCATCGGTGTAACCCTCGCTGTCAGCATACCCTGCGACATCAAGCCAGTGCCTTGCCCATCGTTCGCCGTACTGGGGTGACTCAAGCAAGGTATCGACCATTCCCGACCAGGCCTTGTCAGCCCCATCAGATGACGCCGCTTCATTGACAAAGCGTTGAACCGATTGTGGACTTGGGGCGAGCCCCAGAAGATCCAAAGACAATCGCCGCAACAATTTTCGTGGCGACGCATCTGGACTGAAACTCAAATTGTGTTTTTGCAACTCGACCAGCAGGAATGCATCAATTGGATTTTCTACCAGACCTGAATTCGTTGGAACTGGAACGGCAGGTCGCCTAATCGGTTGTAGAGACCAGTGCGATTTATCTTCCTCAGTGAGATAGGGTTCCATGCCGAGACTCTCTGGTTCGTCACGCACCGTCTCAGCACCGGCAGCAATCCAGTCATGAATAATTCGCAATTCATCCGCGCTGATTTGCTTGCTTTCATCTGGCGGCATTTCACCATCACGCAGGCGTTGATAAAGCGGGCTAGCCTCAGGTTTACCAGGAACGATAGCAGCACCTGAATCCCCACCACGATGCATGAACCGCACCAGTCGGAGATCAAGATTGCCTTGGATCTCAGGCTCTTCGCCATGGCATTGCAAACAATGCGTCCTGAGGATGGCTCGCACGTCAGTTTCAAACTGCGGAGACGCAGCAGATTCGGCCCGCAAACATGCGGTGCACGTCATAATCGACAATAAGACGCAGGTGAGGCGTAGCATGGAAGCAATGCGGCGAGGTGGGTTTTCGAGCGGGACCCTGATTGTGATCGGTTTTGATCGTGGGGCCTCCGTAGTTTAATCAAATTCCCGACGTGTTGGGGGCCTGCGACTCGAATCACGGCAGGTCAACTCATCACGATTTAGAGCACTCCAATCGGTCCAGTTTTCAAAAACCGCCTCAAAATGCGGTCAGTGGCCGACAAACGGCGACTGCTCTTACTGGCTATCGAACAAAAACATCAATTGCGACCAAACGTTTTACTCTGAACAATCAAACGAATCAGATCCTGAAATCCGCCGTCCTGATTCGTCAATTCATCCAGAATCCGATCCACTGCTGGTCGGTCAGTGGCCTCCAATTCCCGCCCCAACGCGTAGGCCATCAGCTTTTCAGTGAGGCACCGGCTGAACCGATCACTTTGAGCAACCATCAGCTCCCTGAATTCCTCGAAGCTGGCAAACTGTTCACCAGTCGTCAGTTTGCCAGTCACATCAATCGGCACCCGTTGTGCATAGTTATTACGCCACTCACCGATGGCATCAAAATTTTCGAGTGCAAATCCCAGCGGATCGATTTTCTGGTGACACTCTGCGCATGTCTCTACTTGCCGATGCCGTTTCAGCTGTTCACGTATCGTTACCGCACCTCGTATGTCCGGCTCGATCGCAGGCACGTCGGGAGGGGGAGGAGGCGGTTCATAGCCGAGTACTTTTTCGAGTACATAGACACCTCGAACCACTGGAGAAGTATCAACTCCATTAGCTGAAGCTGTCAAAAATGCCCCCTGAGACAACAGCCCACCCCGATTACCCTCAGGCAACTCAATCCGTTGCAACTCATTCCCTTTCACCCCTTCGATTCCATAATGCAACGCAAGCTCACGATTCAGAAATGCATAATCTGCATCTAGGAACTCATGCAACGGAGCATTCTTTTCAAGCAGATGTCGAAAGAAGGCTTCTGTCTCAGCCTGCATCGCCGCTTGGAGATTATCGCGATAATAAGTCAGAAACGATTCAGTTGGCGGCATGGCCCCAATATTATCGAGATCCAACCAGCGTCTCACGAAGTGATGTACAAAACGCTCTATCTTTGGATCCGCAATCAGTCGTCTGGTTTGCGAATCCAAATTTGCTCGCAACTCACCTTGGGAAGCCAATGTGGACAATTTCCCGTCGGGTAACGATGAAGAAAGAAAGTAAGCGAGGCGTGATGCCAAGGCTGTGTCATCCAGTTCACCCTCTCCCAGGTTCATGTACAGGAAACCGGGTGAACATAGAATGGCGCGAAAGCCAAGCTGCAAGGCATCCAAAGGTTCCATACCGGCTGTCAATTTCCCGGCAACCAAGGCTTGGATTGGCTCGAGCTCTCGTCCGACGGGGGGCCGACGAAAAGCAACCTTGGCGAATGCTTCAATCCTGCCCGGGATCGTCTCAGCTGTAATTTCATCCTGTTTCAGATTGCCGTAGAGCAACTGATGCCCGGCTGGCGGCCAGGTCTCAACATGCGGTCCTTCCAATGCGATTTCCCAGACCCGCAAGCGTGGTCCCTGGTAAGCTTTCAGCACACCATGTGCCTTCTCCATCCCGCCCTTCAAATGAATGAATGGCTGAAACTCTGGCCTGTCAGCAGCCTGTGTGGTGAGCAAACGAACCATTCGCTTTGCCGCCATGGGCCCATTCCGAAAGCGCACCTCCGGTTCGAAACCCGCTTCGATATAAACATCCCACTCGAACCATTTTGGTTCAGCCTCGGTCAATTCGACGCGAATCAGCGAAGTCATTTCCGAAACATTACCCGTACTCTCCACACTCCCACGCCGATCAACAGCAGCCAGCTCCATGACCAACGGATCTCCATTGCGGAAATCGCCGAGAGCTTTACCGTAATTGTGCTGACGACTGATGGCAGCAGCCCGCACTCGGAGGGTGTACTGACCACTCTGCCTCACCCCACCCTGACGTACCAAGGGCAAGAACCCAATGTGCCCACCTCGATAATGCCGACCGTAAAGATCGGTATAGGGTGTTTCCGGAACGAAACGAAATCGATCCACCTGGAACAATTTAGGTAGCTCGTTTGATTCCTTACCTTTGAAGTAGAAGGGCGATTTTTGCGACCAGCTTTTTGATTCAGGTCTAGGCCCAAAGTTGGTGGCACGATGAATCGCTTTCTCAGCCGCCGCCAAGTGATGATCCAACAGCATGCCCGAAGTCACAAGGCCCGCACCATTATTATCGAATCCATCCACTTTCACTTCAGCGGGAAAATCGGCAGCCGGATCCCAAACCTCAACATTCAGACCAAGCAAATCTCCGATGGTCTGGCGATATTCCCAAGAATTCAAACGACGCAGCACAGCGTGCCCTCCCGAATCGCCCAGTTCAGCCTGAGCGTCCGTTATCATTCCCGTCAATCTTTCGATGACGTGGCTCCGTAAATCTGTTGATGGCTGCAGTTCATCTTCGGGAGGCATGGTGGCAAGATTCAGCTGGTCAACAATTTCTTGATACCGCTGCAAGCCATCCAAGTCGACAATTCTGTCGGGTAAATTGTCAAAACGCCTATCGGCCTTTTGCAACTCTGCACCATGGCAACGAATGCAGTGGGTCTGCAGGAATGCTTTTGGCTGTGGAATCTGCTCGCCTTCATCAGCCCAGACAACGGAGCCAATCAGAGACAACAAAAGGCAATAAGCGCGCAAGAATCTGCTCATGTTGAACACCAACATTTTGACGACATCACTTATAAGAAACCGAAACCCGTTCATTTACTGCTACGCAATTCTCATCGGATTGAAAGTACCAGTACTCTTTCCAAACCGCTCCTGCTCAGCACCGAACCATTGCAGAATTGAAAGCCACAGATTCGATAATGGAACACGTTCATGCTGAGCAGCAGGACACACGATATGACCACGGTGCTTGATTCCTCCCCCAGCAAGGAGTACAGGCAGATCACGATTGCTGTGAATCGACCCATCACTCATGCCGCTTCCAAAGACAATCAACGTCTCATCGAAAATCTGTGCCTCTTTGAGGCGAGAGATAAAATCGCTCAGACGTTCGGTAAAAAACGCTTCCACCACCTGCAGCTGACTCAAACGGTCCTCTGACTTGCTGTGATGCGACAGGCCATGGTAGCCACCCAAATTCAGTTCAACGGTCTGAAAACCCAATGGAATTTCAAGCGTGGCCACCCTCGTTGAATCGGTTTGCAATGCCAGAGCGAGCAGATCATAAAGTAATTTCATTTCGTCGATCTGCATTCGCTCTTCTTCAGCCACATCGTCGATCGGCGAAATTGGCTTCGGTCGATCAATCCACTCTTTTGACATTTGCAATCGTTTTTCAACATCGCGTACGGACGTCAAATACTGATCCAGCTTATTCCGATCTGCAATATTCAAGGTTCGGTTTAGCGCTTGAGCAGAATCGTTTAACGCATCAAGCACACTGGCTTGGTGCATCGAACGATTGCGTTCTGCCTTCAACTCAGTTTCATTTGCCTCAACAAATAACGCCTTGAATAACGTTGCAGGACTATTCACGGGTGGAATGCGGACCCCCGAACGCGTCCAACACATGTCCGTTCCCTCACCGAGGCCTGCATTGATGGAAGCAAATCGGGTTTCGCTTCCTACGTGCTCAGCTGCAGCTTGGTCCAGTGAGATATTTTTGACCGGAAATCCAGCTGCCTCTTCCTTTTTGATTCCAGAAAGGAATCCATGCACCGCCCTGTGCCCACCATTGAGCTGGTGGTCGAGGTTTGAAAAAACCGTCAAATCCTCGCGGTGCTGCTGCAATGGTTCCAAGGTAGCAGTGGCTGTAAAGTTTTCCCCGACGTCCACCGGGAAAAAATTGCCCGGGTAAAAACCAAGGTGATTGCCAACACATACCAGTCGCCGTGGTTTCGATTTCACATCAGCAGCACAGGCCTCTGGGCGTACGCTATCCAGAGTTGGGATTGCCAATCCGATGCTGGTGCCGTGCAGAAAACGGCGACGATTGAGGCTCGCAACTCGTGTCATGAATAGTTTCCGATTGGCGAGGGGTAATTGTTCACAGCAAACCGTTGAATTGAACACAAGCTCAACAGCCTAACACGCAACACATCCACAGACACGTGATCGTGCAACACTAAGTTTGATGCTTCGACGCATCTCATTATTTCACACGAATCAACAGAACCATGCATTTCAACGAAGGTGTAGCCTCATCTTCGGTTAACAATCAACTTTTGCAGTTGGTCTGCCAACATTTTGGTGCTGGTTTCATCAGATCGTGAACCGGCAAGATTTTCTGTCTCCCGTGGATCGCTGGAATGATCATACAGCTCTCGAGACACAACTTGATCAGTCTGAAAGTTCCTCCACTCTGTATACCTCCAGTCGTCAGTTCGGATGGAATACCCCATGTGAACAGGCCGCTTTCCTCGGGGATAATTTGGACGGGGGGTTTGTGTCAACGCAAACCGCCTGGTCACACGACTTGGATCCTTGAGTAACGGCACCAAACTGGTACCAGCCAATCCATCCGGATTCGTGATCCCGCACAGTTCTGTTAGCGTCGGAAACAAGTCCAAGAGCTCAGCGAACCCTGAAATGCGTTTCCCCCCGGTATTCTCTGGCGTGGCAATGATCATTGGAACGTGCGCATCAAGTTCGAAGACCGTGGTTTTACGAGTCAAACCATGTTCGCCCAAGTGCAGACCATGGTCAGAAAAGAACACAATGACCGTCTCGTCGCGAAGAGACAATTCATCGAGCGTCGTCAACAATCTGCCGACCTGATGATCCAGATAACTGATCGCGGCCAAATGGCCATGGTGCATTTCTTTCAATGATTCTGAATTTTCGCCCCCGCGATATCGTGCGCTTGTCATCGCCAAATTGGGCACTGCCCGAGGAGGTGTTAAATGATCCGGCAGAGGAATTTCCTCTCGTTCATAAAGGTCCCAGTATTTCTTCGGTGCGTTGAAAGGTGTATGTGGCTTCCAGAATCCCACCGCCAAAAAGAAAGGACGTTTGCGTGCGGCACACTCCCTTAGCACACGCGATGCTAAAACGGCAACTCGACCATCAAAGTAGGCCTCGTCAGGCACGTCTCGGCACTCAGTCCCACCAACACCGGAGGCAAGATCCGGAGGCAACACGCCTTCCACCTGCGGCTTATCATTACCATGACTATTGTAGTGAAGGCTCGAAGGAACACTCCAGGAAACAGGGTCACCTTTCCATTCATCCTGACGCCAATTATGAAAAATCTTTCCCACGCATTGGGTGTGATAGCCATGCCTTTTGAAAAGCTGCGGAAGCGTTACGACATCCGGCGAATGTACCCGAAAGTGAGTGGGTAAATCCCAAACCTGTAATTGATCCGGACTCTTCCCAGTCAGTAGAGAAGCCCGCGATGGATTACACACCGTTTGTTGACAGTAAGCACGTTCAAACAATGCCCCCTGAGATGCAAGCTTATCGATATTTGGTGAGAGAACGTGTTCTTGTCCGTAACAGCCCAGTTCGACCCGCAGATCATCAACGGCAATGAACAAGACGTTTTTTGGTTTGCTCGAGTTAGCCCAGGTGGTGCGTTGGGCGACTGATTGTTGGGAAGCAGCACTGGTAAGCAGCACAATCCCAGCACAGAACCAAATAGTGCGAATGGGGTACCTGATGCACAAAACGTGATCTTCCTGATTAAAAAGAGTGTTTCAAGGGAAACGCATCCAGACCAATTTGGGATACAATCATGATTGCAATATGTCTCACTGCCCATCCGTTGCTGAAGGTTGAATTATAAATGCGTCGTCCTGTTTTTGCTGCTGCATGTACGCCACTGATGGCATTCTTACTGATATTGTTCGTGGGCAGCACACTTGCCAGCACCGATGGTGCGTTTGGCAACGAATCTGATGTGCAACCTGAACACCCCAACGTGATATTGATCGTGGTGGATGACCTCGGCTGGATGGACCTCTCCTGCCAAGGCAGTGATTATTACAAAACGCCAAACATCGATCGAATCGCTAAGGAAGGGCTTCAGTTCACAAATGGCTACGCGGCCTGTGCGGTCTGTTCACCAACCCGAGCAGCACTACAAACAGGTCGCTACCCTGCACGCATCGGTGTCACCGATTGGATCCGCAGTTTGTTTCAGCGCGGCAAGCTTGGCACACCGGAGCAAAACCCCACGGAATATGTGGGCGGGAACAACCGAAAACTACTGTGCCCCCCCAACCCGTTCTGGATGGAACACGATGAGGTTACCGTTGCGGAAGTTCTTGGGTCTCACGGCTACAAGACTGCTTACATCGGGAAGTGGCACTTGGGTGATGAAGCGTGGTATCCGCCTGGACAGGGCTACGATGAAAATCGTGGAGGCTGTGACTATGGGCAACCCCCTTCGTACTTTGACCCTTACAACCAACCAAAGCACCGCCACCCGATGATCCGATCGGGCATTCCCTCATTACCGGGCCGAAAAGCTGGTGAATTCTTGACCCACCGAGAAGCTGACGAGGCGGTAGAGTTGATCCGTCAGTGGAAAGACAAACCGTTCTTCATCAACCTTGCCCACTATGCAGTACACACTCCAATTCAAGCAATCGACGAAGTAGCTGCCAAGTACAAGCAGGATGGAAAATCGGATGTGAATGCGAAGTACGCAGCGATGGTCGAGTCCATTGACGATTCCACTCAGCAGATTCTCGACACGCTTCAGGAATTGGATTTGGATGATCGGACCATGATCATTTTCACGTCAGATAATGGTGGCCTGGATAACGGTGGCCGCCCCACAGAGAACGCTCCGCTACGAAGCGGCAAAGGCTATGCCTACGAGGGCGGAATCCGCGTTCCATTTCTGGTTCGGTGGCCTGGCCAAATCAAACCGGGTACCAAATCAGACACGCCCGTCTGCTCAATCGACGTTTTCCCAACGATCCTCGATGCGGTTGGGATTCCAGCACCAACAAATCCAGAAATCGATGGATTGTCACTTTTACCGCTATTGAAGTCTGGTGGCCAAACCGCTTTGAATCGCGACGAGCTGATCTGGCATTTCCCTCATTACCGACATGCTCCCGGCCCCTACAGTATTCTTCGCAAAGGGAATTGGAAGCTGATCCAATTTGATGAAGGTACTTCCGAATTGTATGACTTGCAGAATGATCTTTCGGAATCAAACAACTTGGCAAAACAGCAGCCCGAAAGAGTACAGACAATGCAGGATCGACTCTCCGCGATATTGGAATCGATGGATGCCAAACGCCCGAAGCCCAATCCAAATTTTTCACGTTGAAAATCGATTGGTCCAACTACCGAGCCAAAAATCCAGAACATCGATGATGACTGGCAGCGAATCGGCTCATAAGTAATTTGGCCCACTAATTACTCAGGCCGATGATTCAGAGTGTAATAAGCTTCTGGATGCAGAAGAGGCAGGCCGGCTTTGCTTCGCACGCCGTCCGCGTACAGGGCATGAACAAAGAGTTCGCGAAGACCATCAATCACGAGACGGACACGGCGTCCATTCCCTGACACCGTCGCAGACCTGATTTTCAGGTCCTGTTTTTGTATTTCATCACTTCCGTATGCAGAGTGATACAGATAGGTATGGCTCTGCATTGCGTAAGATGCCGGATCACCGGCAGACTCAGGATCCACAGGCAAGGTAAAAAGCAATTCAAACCCATCGCTAGTCGCACGCATTTCCTGAATTTCGAACGGGGTTTTCCCGGTCCAGACTAAACGCTGCAAGCCATAACTCGCATTGCCAAGACTACTCCAGCCTCGATTGGTCAAACCTGCAAACATACTGCCGTCTGCGCCTTGTGCTAATCGCAGGACAGCCGATGCAAATCCGCTCCGGAATGGGAAACATGCGCCTTGGTATTCACCACCGACTTTTTCAAGAAAGACCCGATTGACACCAGCTTGAGTGAATTCCCCCACAAAAAACTGACCTGAGAACGGCCCAAACTTTCCATCACTCGTGTCCAGCATGATGTCAGTTGGTGACTGACCGGCCCGCTTGTATGGAAACCAAACTGCCGGAGGTCGCAATTGGGGAAACTGCATCATGGCTTCTGGCAGTGGGACACCGGCGGGCACTTTCACCACATTTTTGATGGTCGAACCTGGTTCATTCATCGACGCAAGTGCCTCAGCGTGATGAAAAAACACTCCGGGCCGCAAGTGATGCAACGAGTTGGTTGCCACCCAATTCCCCTGCTGATCGGTATAGAACATATCACCCGCCGCATTGGCTCCCAGTCCTGCGGGCGACCGCATTCCGGCACACATCGGAACAAGCTTCCCCTCTGGTGTAAGAACCATTCCCCAGCCGCGCCATCGACCTTGACGATAACCCAGCGGCGGATCAGGGACAGCCCTTTTCAACTGATCTCCTTTCAGCCCCATCCCAATGTTTAAAGTAATCCAAAGGTTGCCATCAGCATCCAACTTGGGACCAAACGCATACTCATGGTAATGCCCGGTAACAGCCCAACCTTTTGCTGCTGTGAGATACTCATCAGCAACATCGTCACCATCGATGTCACGAATTTTTGTCAACTCACTGCGTTGCGCGGTGTAGAGAGCGCCCTCATGTTGCAACAACCCCAACGGTTCGTGCAACGCGTTAGCAAAGCGTTTGTAAGTCACATTGGATGCAGGCTCATCATAAACCCCATCCAATATCCAAATCTCACCTTTTCGAATGGCAACGGCTAAACGCTGGTCATCCAAGAAAGTCATGCCACTGATCTCCAATGGCAGTCCTTCTGGTGACGGCTTCCAATTCTTGGACCTTGATTCAGTGGGGGCCTTGCTTGTCGCCACCGACAACAGACGATAGTAATCGTCGTCTGCTGCCTTGATATCGACAATGGGCTGGATTCCGATGAACCAGAATCCGAGCACAGAAACGAAGTGCTTCCAATTTGAATGTTGCATCACCATGTGTACTCCACCACTACCGTCTGTTGATCTTTTCCATTGACAGGCACAATCCACCGCTCGCTTTTTTCGGCTTTGATGATTCGGTCGCCCGATCCGTTAACACCCTTTGGCGATTTGGCAAGTCGCGTCTGCAAGCCGCCTCCCTGCACGTGAGCTCCAGGTTTTCGCGTCAATTTTGTTGCCTGATGAATACAAAGCTTTAGGCCAACGGATTCCTTCCCAAGGTTGGGAGCGTCAGTGCCCAGCTTCTGTATATTCCACTGCCGACGTAGTCCCCGTTGTTCCATGGGCTCAATTCGTTCTTCAATTTGCCACTGGGCAAACTGATACAAGAACGTCGGAATACCTTTGGCGTCCAGTCGGTAACCGCGGAATTGGTACAAGTTCGCCTGATCCTCCCACTCTGGCCAGCGAGCATTTTCACCATCAAGAAGTGCAAACGACTGGCCTTGAGAGAAACGCAGCAGTGATTCGCCAAGAGGTTCTGCAGGTGGTGTAAATCGCTCAAACCAAGTTCCTCGAGCGTCAATAAAGCGTCCCTTCCAAGCGGACGCCAAACGAATTTTCTCGGAGTCGAAAGAGTAGTGGATCCCCTCGGGAAAACCGACGGCAATGGCGTGTGTCCCCGCATCCTGCATGAAAGAACGCAACACAACAGGCCGAGTAGCTGGTCGCAATTCGTAATTTTGCGAGCGGACTTTTTCAATTTTGTCAGGTAACGGCTGGTTACCGAGGTCTTTCAAATAGAACCAGAGTGAAGCGATTTGTTTATCGACGTCACCATCCAGCAGATCCGGGCGATTGCTTTTTCCATCAGGGAAAAACGTGGGCATGCGGGTCCGATTTTTCAGAGCACCGGGATCAAGCACAAAATCATGAAACCACTCTGGCCGAACTCGCGTTGTGATCCCCGCAAGATCCACACCAACAACCCCCGGCAAGCTCTCACCGCGGTAATAGTGACATTCAACACACCCCGTTCCTGACAGTTCATGTCCAGCACGAAAAAGTGAATCGCTAGCCTTGCCGAAAACCACTGATTCACTTTTATTTCCCGCTCGGTCAGCGACCGGTAAGTTTTCCACCAAGGCTTTGACTGCACTGGCATGATACGCAGGCATGCGGGCTTTCATGTGACGACGATAAGCAGTGGTACGTTGATCGAAAACCGCTTTCAAAGCCTTGGGCTGAAGTTTTCTACCGACACCCGTCAAAGGTGGTGGCAAACGTCCTTCGTCCCCCAGATCGACCTGCTCAACCATTTCAAAATAAGCCTTGCGATAGCGACCAACTCCACCAAGCACCCCAGTCCCCCCACCGTTCGTCAGTTCAGTTTCACGTTGATGACAGGCATAACAATTGAGTTCCAGCATGCGGCGGTGCACCCACTGAGCTGGATCCAGTTCCGCAATCAGCGAATCCGATTCCAGCATACTTTTGATGGCGTCAACCTGCAGCTCATCAAGTCCATAATCTGGCATCGCTGGGGCCGGCTTGGTCAAACAGTTATGCTTTTTTTCAGGATTCAACTTTTCCCATGGAGTCGCCATCCTCGGGGACGCAACATCAGTAGCCTGATGGCAATTACTACACTGCAGCTCCACAAACAAAGCTTTTCCTTCTTCGACCATTGCAGGATCCACTACAGTTTCCTTGATCGAAACCTGACGTCTTTTTTCACCTAACAAATAGGCGGTCACGTCCGCCGCCTCACTTGGCGACAAACGAAGATTTGGCATTCTGGCACCTTTACGAACCGATTCAGGACGTAGCAAGAACATCGCTAATGATTGGCGTGTGTATTTTCCAACCAGATCGCCATGAGGAACAGATGCCACGCGTCGGGCGGCCCGCAACAAACCGAGTTCCTTCAGTTCCTCGGAATCAAGCTGTGAGATCATCTGGTCAATCGCGGTGGGTGCCGTTTCATTGGTCTCCTGCTTGGCATCGGGCTGATGGCAAGCGACACACCCCACGGTGTGATAGAGATCCCTACCACGTAACGGGTCACCTTGATTCCAAAACTCGTGCATGACAGCAACTGCACCAGTTGCACGCACCGTTTCAAAAGGCTTCTTTTGCGTACCTAAAAATGCCACCAGCTTATTGATGACTGCTTGCCGTTCACCGTCATCAAGATGCCCCAGCATATGCGGCATGGTCGCACCAGATTTTTTTTTGCTCGGATCATCCAGATATTCCCGCAACCACTTTTCCGAAAATCGATTTGCGGCCCCGACCAGGGTTGGCCCCAGCTTCGGCGTCAAGTGTGGATTCGCTGATTCATGACAAGCCACACAGCTCAACTCACTGACGAGTAAATCGCCAGCCCTGGCAAGACTCAAGTCGCCGTGCCTGGCAAAGCGTTCAAAGCCTGATACGAAAGGCGGATTCATCGTCTGCCCGCGAGTGCTGGCAGCGGCAAGCAACACTGACAAACCAAAGACAAATGTGATTCGCGATTGCCAAGAAGGAAGAAATAACATGAAAGAAAAGGCGTTAGCGAAGGCGGGGGAGAAAAAACAGCGGCAGGATCACCACTAGTCTAGCTACTCGCACCATCGACCGCATTCAACATTTGGGAGCCAGTACATTTCAAATGACGCGATCTGGCTGTGGAATCGTACTCAATCCACCCCAAAGTCAAGAATTCTCCACAACCACCACGACTCCTACATCAAAGCAATTTCAATTCTCCGGTAACGGCATCTATTTTTGATGATTCATCAGGTCCAATTGCCAAGCATGTGTTCGTGGGCACTCCATGAAATTCAGTTTTGCCACTGTCCGTGATCACATGAACCTCCAAACCCTGTTGACTCGCCAGATCACGGATCGCCAGCAGTTCGTCCTCACTGTCGACACGGCAGCAAATTTTCGCAAATCCACCCGACAGCCAAGCTTGGGCAGCCTGATCAAATTCATTCATCGACACAGCTCCTGACACTTTCAACCGTGAAGTCAGAAACGCCATCGACGCGTGCGCTCCCTGGGCAATCTGTTTGCCTCGTCGCATCTTTAAATCATGACGCACCACAATGACCTGCTTATAAGCTCGATCCTGTACCGACATATCTTGGCTCACTGTCTCTTCCCTGTACATCTATTTCTTCCCTGTACATCTACCTGCCGCCGCAGCATTCATAGCGGGTGAAAGCGACGATGTGTGTGTTCTGTGAATTTCTTAGGAATCCCTTCAAGCCACAAGTCTATCCTGCCTTCCGCCAGATACGAAGTGACTTGTTCAAGATCAGCAGACGACAAGGTCCCCCCGTTAAGGCTGCGATGCGGGCAGCACCACCCCGCCGGAGGGGCGGCGATGTCTGATTGCACTGAAAGTATGCTGTGTAGCTGTATACTGACGATTGCGTTTACGGTGCTACCAACGCTCGCTAATGCTCGTGACGGACTGCGGATCCCAAGTTTACCTATCAATAAAAACGTGACCTGTGGGTCATGCGTCCGGCACTCGCTGGGGTCCGAGCCATTACACTTTCATTCCCTCGCAAGATCCATCGCATGCTAAACCAGACTCTCCTGTGTTCAAAAATGAAACGTAAAAAGCGACGGTTGCTTTCAACGGCGTCGCACCGATGGCGTCACCTGCGTCTTCTGTTGATTATTGCGTTTTTGACTTTCACTGGTACTTTCAGCATTTCCTGTCGCGGATTGCAAGCCGCGGAACCAGAGGTGGAAGCAACCTCTCTTGGCGAGCACGGTTACGCGAAATCAGGCGACACGCGTATCCATTACGTCACGGCTGGCAAGGGCCCATTGCTGGTCATGATTCATGGCTTTCCTGATTATTGGTACACCTGGCGAAATCAAATACCTGAACTGGCAAAAACGTTTCAGGTCGTTGCATTTGATCAGCGGGGCTACAACTTGAGCGATCAACCCGTTGGAGTTGAGAATTATGCAATGCCGAAACTGGTAGATGATGTAAAGGCATTGATTAAACACTTGGGTCATGAAGAAGCAGTCGTCATGGGGCACGATTGGGGCGGAGCTGTAGCGTGGTCTTTCGCCATGACTTACCCAAAAATGGTGGACCGTCTCGTCATTCTGAACCTCCCCCACATGAATGGTTTACGACGAGAACTGGCAAACAATCCAGAACAACAAAAAGCGTCTGCCTACGCCCGGCATTTCCAAACACCTGAGGCTGCGTCACAACTGACTGCCAACGGACTCGCGTTTTGGGTCAAAGATCCTGAAGCTCGAAAAAAATATGTAAAGGCGTTTGAAAGATCCTCCTTTGAGGGAATGCTTAATTATTACAAGGCGAATTATCCCAAACCGCCTTACACCACCGACGCTACAGCTATGCCTCGAGTGCAATGTCCTGTACTGATGATCCATGGACTTGGCGATACCGCATTGCTTCCCGGTGCACTCAATGACACATGGCAATGGCTGGACAATGACCTGACGCTGGTCACGATTCCTAAAGTGGATCATTTTGTGCAGCATGGCGCAGCAACAAAAGTGACGCACCGCGTCAGCACTTGGCTGAACGCATCCCCAACAGAAAAGTGATCATGATTTCCTCAAAGCCCTCCTCCAATTGGCACCGTGGCAGCCTGCTGATCGCTCCAGTTCTGTTTTTAGTTTATTCCAGCGCAGTGACTGAAGTTGCGGACGGCCACAGCCCTGCGTTACTTCACCCGACATTTCAAAAACCGAACCGTCTGGAATTAACACTCAGTTCAGACGCTATTTCGGGAATGTCACCCCCCAATACACCGATTAAATTTGAGGTAAAACTCAGCAATGGGGGGAATCAAATTGCCACAGGAGTGCTCAACTGGAGCGGGAAGAGCACGACGACTTCGCTTCCGCCAATCCCCGAAATGCCAACCAAGGCTGAAGCCGGAAAAACGAAGTCATTCACTCACACCATCACGATGCCCAAGGCTGGTTTTTTAGAAATGGTGTGTGAGTTCAAGCAAAGTGGAGTAGAAAAACCAATCCGACAGACACTGCGTATTGGATGCAATCCTGACAAGTTGACCTCACCCCTAACTCGGCAACCTGACTTTGACGATTTTTGGGAACGAGCAATCCAGGAACTGAAAGCCGTTCCCCCCGCATTCGAATCCGAGGAACGCCTCGATTTGAGTGATGACCGCATTCAGGTTTTCGAAGTGAGCATGCGGAGCCATGACCAAATCCGAGTTCGCGGCTGGCTGGAAGTTCCACGCAATGCAACGACAGCACTTCCCGCGGTGATTCGTGTTCCCGGTTACGGCCAGAACATGAAGGCAATTGGCCAGTGCGATGACATGATTGTCTTCTCTTTCAATCCCCGCGGTCATGGAAACAGCCAACAAGACGTTCCCGGGCAACCGAACAATTTCTGGATTCGAGGCTTGGACACCCCGCAAACGTATTACTACCGAGGCAGTTATCTCGATTGCATCAGGGCAGTGGATTTCATCGCCACGCGCAAAGACGTCGATCAGGACAAGATTGCTGTCTGGGGTGGCAGCCAGGGAGGTGGATTTGCATTTGCGACGGCGGCACTCGACCCCAGGGTCGATCTTTGTGTTGCTGATATCCCTTTTCTATGCGATTGGATCGACTATTTCCGTTTGACGCACTGGCCCGAGATGGATGAATGGATTGCCGATCAACCTCACAGGAGTTGGCAATCGACGCTGCGAACACTGAGCTATTTTGACACCATGAACCTGGCAGATCGCATCCACTGCCCGACGCTGATGTCCGTAGGTCTGCAGGATTCAGTCTGCCCACCAACCACCTGCTTTCATACTTTCAATCGTATTCCAGGTGAGAAAAACTTTCGAGTTTATCCCAACAAACGACACGGTCTTGGCAAAGAACACTACGCATGGGTGTGGGCGCAAATACGCCAAGCGTTTGTCATCTCAGAATGAGCCGCATCAGCTGAAGCAACGTTTTTCAGTTCGCCTTGGTGAGTCTATTCGGCTCAAGAATCTGCACGTTTCAGTAGTTTTGTCAGCAGACGATCGAAGGTATTTGCGAATGCCTTTTTGTCACGGTCACCATACGGTCGGCTTCCTCCCGTTACCGTACCAGCGCCTCGCAGGTCGTCCATGAAGTTTCGCATCGAGAGACGGCTGGCAATATTGCTGGCGTCATAGGCTTCTCCTCGAGGATCGATAACATCTACCTGCTTGTCGACTAACAGAGCTGCCAGCGGAATATCTGCGGTAACGACCAGATCACCGGATTCGCTGTTCAAAACAATGTACCGATCAGCCACGTCAGCTCCTTCACGCACAGTGACCATCGACACGGTTTCTGCGTTGGCTGGAATCCCGATTCGTTGATTCGCGACCAGCACTGTCTCAACACTCAGTCTTTTTGCAGCCCGAAACACAACGTCTTTCACATCACGGGGGGCTGCATCAGCATCAATCCAAATTTTCATACTGCCTGTTCTCGCTTCGACAGGGTGTTGACGTCAAGCCGCCTTGGTTGCATTCGCATCAAAGAATGCAAAACCGATGAATTTCAAGCGATGATTTCACGTATGACATGTCCATGAACATCTGTCAGGCGACGGTCAATCCCATCATGCCGCACAGTCAGCTGTTTATGATCAATACCCATCAAATGCAGGATGGTGGCATGGATGTCATAGACCTGAGTCGGACTTTCGCGATCCAACGGCTTGTATCCCCACTGGTCAGATTCACCATGAGTCATGCCGCCTCGAACCCCACCACCGCAAAGCCAGTTGGTGAAAACATACGGATTATGATCACGTCCTTTGCTGCCTTGGGTACTTGGCATGCGTCCGAATTCAGTTGTCCAAAGAACAATGGTGTCATCGAGCATTCCGGACTGTTTCAGGTCTTTCAGTAGCGCCGCGGTTCCCACTGCCATGCCGCGTGCTAACGGGCCATGGTCCCTCTCGATATTTTCGTGACTGTCCCAATTACGACGAGGGAAGCTATTGTCGTTCCCTGACCAGATCTGAACAAACCGGACGCCACGTTCCAAAAGGCGACGCGCGATCAAACATTTCCTACCGAAATACTCTTCCTCTTCGGGCACGTTGATTGTGTCCGGGTACTTTGCTCCTGCACGATCGAGTCCGTACATCTTCATGATGTGTGCTGGTTCACCGGATATATCGAGAGCTTCGGGCGCGCTAAGCTGCATTTTCGCTGCCAGTTCATACGATCTGACTCTGGCTTCGAGCCGCGAATCGCCCGGTCGTTCACGCTGAAATTGATGATTGAATTTCGACAACAACTTGAGCCCCGCACGATCTCCTTCCGCAGTCGCATAATCTGCCTGTGGCGTCAGGTCCTCGATCGGATTACTGCGCTGGGGAAAAATAGCTGTTCCCTGAGAACTCGCTGGAAGAAAAGCAGCTCCCCAATTTTTGGGTCCATTGCTCGCGAAGCCACGATGATCAGGTAGAACCACAAAGGTGGGTAGATTCTCGTTGATAGAACCCAAAGCATAACTGACCCACGATCCCATGCCTGGGAAGCCGGGACGCTGGAATCCCGTTGCCTGCAGATAGGTTGCCTGCGAATGAACTCCAGTCTTCCCTACAAGATTATGAATGAAAGCCATGTCATCCACGCATCCACCGAGCGGTGCAACCACGTCGCTTAACATCTTTCCGGATTGCCCGTACGGCTTAAATTTAAACGGCGATTTCATCCAGGGCCCGAGTCCATTTTGGAATGCCTCAACATGCTCTCCAAAATCCGACTTTTCCCCGTGGTGCTTCTCTAGCATCGGCTTGTGATCCCACAGATCAATGTGACTCGCCGCTCCACCCATGAACAGTTGCACCACCCGCTTTGCTTTAGGAGGATGATGCAAGACTTTCACGGCACCATCAGCATACCCCTCTTCCTGAAGCATCATCGCAAGCGCCAAGGAACCGAACCCGCTGCTGGTTCCTCGCAAAAAATCTCGTCGATCAAGCATTCGTTTCATGGACAGGTTCTCATCAAGGTTGATGAACGGTGAGGACACCTGCAGGTTGGCCTCCATCCATCATTTAATCGATATAAATGAATTCACTGAGATTAAAAAGGAATCTGCATAGATTGTTCATGCCATGTTCCTGCGCGTAAGCACTGAACGCCTTCAGTTCGTTATCACTGGGATCACGCTGTAAAACCAGTCGAACCGCCTGATGCACCTGCTGCTGCAATGGGCGATGTTCGTTTGCAACACGTGCTGCAAATTTCTCGGCCATCACAAGGTTGAAGCGGCTATTCAGAAGTGACAACGCCTGCAATGACGTGAGAGTTTCGTTGCGTTTTGGCGTACTTTGTGACGAATCAGCACAGTCGAGTGTCGTCATCCATGGATCAGGCTGTGACCTGACGATGAACCGGTAAATGCTGCGACGATGTGACTGAGCCTCGTTTGGATCAAATTTGTGATATTCGTAATGCGGAGAATGCGTCGCTCGCTCGAGCTTGAACAAATAGAATCCGGGACCACCCATGGTGTGATCCATGGCACCACTCACCTGCAAGATTGAGTCACGTATTTCCTCGGCCTCCAATCTTCGACGAGCCATACGCCAAAGATATTGATTACTTCCATCCACTAACGCATTGGAATTTGGCCCAGTAGAACTCTGGCGATAAACGCTGCTGGTGACAATCAACCGATGTAGATCTTTCATCGACTGGGCCTTTAGCCAATCGCCGCCGTCACGAAACTCGACCGCCAGCCAATCGAGCAACTCTGGGTGTGTCGGTGCTGCGCCCATTCGGCCAAAATCATTTGGCGTTGCCACAATACCTCGACCAAAATGATATTGCCACAGTCGGTTAACAATCGATCTCCAAACCAAAGGATGACGTTCATCCGTCAACCACTTAGCCAATTTCGCTCTGCGTCCACCTTCAGTCGTGGCGGCGTCAATTTGCCATGACAAACCTTGACCCAGCGGCAACATGCCTGGAGAGGCAACCCCGCGTTGTTGATTGATCTCACCACGGTGCAAAACATGCACAGGCCGCAACTTGCCTTCGGTTGCATGAAAGTTGCCCTGTGATTTGAAATGAGTGGCTGCTGCATAGACCATTTTCCCAGTGGGAAGTTTCGCTAATTCGGATCTTGCTGCAGTCATTTTTTTAGTTGCAGACGCACGCTCCCCAGTTCGTTGCGGAGTCTCAATTTCACGATTCAATTTCGCCAAGTCGCGTTTGGCAATCTCCAATGCCTTGGCGGCGTCCGCGTCTTGATAGTGCGGCCACTCTCCATCAGTTAGGTTCCGCCGTGTCCATCGCACGGGGGCCTCAATCGAATCAAGTGACGTGACAGTTTTGCCTTTAGCTCTATTCTTGCCCTCGACATCCAGTACACGAACTTCCCCCAGTGCGAAAATGTAATCGTTTTTGCGATGCGCCAACTTGGTCGCGGTAACACGAACTCGTCGAATCTTGCGGCCACCCAACTCGATCACGATCGGTTCCAAACCAGGATTCACAACATCAGCCTGCAGGCGATCGTAGACCATCGTCATGGCACCTTCTTCACCGTCCACGGCTACCTGAAACCGTACCGGAAAACCAAAGCCTGCTCCGATTCCTCCGAATTCATCATGGCATGCGTGCAGGATGATCTGCGAAGCATCCACTGAATCATTTAGGTCGATCTCAACCCACTTTTGCAAGTCATCACGTTTCACGGTGGAACTGTGATAACCAAACTCGGCCGACTTTTTGAAACTGACGCGTTCTTCCAAGTCTTTGATTTCCTTACGCAACTCAGACAATCTCACACCACCTGCCTGTTCAATCTCAGAGGTAATCGCATCCAACTGCTTCTGCTGCTTTGCAATGACGATCTTCAATAATTCGCGGCGTTTCTCCACATCTGGATCCAGATCGTAAGGTCGTTCAGCGCGATCAACTGCGGCAAAGATTGACTGCAGACCGTAATATTCATCCTGCGTGATTGGATCAAATTTGTGGTTGTGACATCGTGCACACTGGACCGTAATGCTGCAAAAAGTGTTCAGAGCACCTGACACCATGTCATCTCGATCAAGGTTGCGAGCAACTTTCCCATCAAGCTTGGATTCCGGCACTTCAACATGTCCGATGAAGTCCCAAGGCCCAGCAGCAATGAACCCAAGGGCCAAAACCCCATCTGGATCACCAGGAAAAAGAACATCACCAGCGATCTGTTCTTGAACAAAACGACTGAATGGTTTGTCTTCATTAAATGAGCGAATTACATAGTCGCGGTAGGGCCAAGCATTCGGACGCAACTTATCCTTGTCGTAACCACACGTGTCGGCATACTTCGCGACGTCCAACCAATGCCTAGCCCAACGTTCCCCGTAGTGATTCGATTGGAGTAAGCGATCTACCAGACGCTCATACGCCTGCGGATCAGAATCATCAACAAAGTCCTGCACCTGCTTCGGAGTTGGCGGCAAACCAATCAGATCGTAAGTCACCCGCCTGATCAACGTTCGGCGATCTGCCTGATCCGCAACGGTCAAACCTTTTTCATTCAGTTTCTGGAGAATGTAAGCGTCAATCGGTGTGCGTACCCAGTCACTTTCCAGCTTGGGAACAACAGGTCTGCGGATCGCTTGATACGACCACCAATTGAAATCGGATACACGCGATTCGGTGAGTTGAAAATTTGCTGGCCATTTTGCTCCCTCGTCGATCCACTTTCTGATGAGGTTGATTTGCTCAACTTCCAGAGGATCCGAGTTCTTTGGCATCCGTGCTTTACCAGCACGAATAGAAATCACTTCCAGCAAGTGACTCGCCATCGCATCCCCAGCGACTACATAACCATCCTCGTTGGCTGATTCAGCCGTCTGCAGCGAGAAATCACCTTTGCTTTCCTCGTCGTTATGACAACTCAAACAGCGCCGCTCAAGCACTGGCGCAATTTCGCCAACAAAATCCACTTCTGCAAAAAGGTTTGGCATGGGTGTTATCAACAACACCAAAAACCCGCCAACCATGAGTCGCTGTGGCCTGCCAAAGAAGAAGACCATCTCGACTAACAAGCATTGCAATTCTTCCGTGACAACTCGCATCCGACTGGTTCGTCGCAGGGAAGAAGTCAAACGGTGTGAGTCTTTTTGTGACATGTATCTGATCAATTGCACGATGTAACGCTAGCTTGCCAATACCAAACTCTTTACTAACCAACCTCCGCAGTCCCGTGATTAATCACCCAAGTTAGCAACGGACCCGAAACAGTATATTTCAGCAGGACAGTCAGTATTCTACTCAAACACCTCAGCAGCCTGCAAAGTACTATCCCAATAGAAAACGGAAGCAGCACCCTGAACAGCACTGCGAACCTCAGTCGAACGCAAAACCGTGTTACCCAGAATCCAGTTTGCGTTACGCAGACAGGCTCACCAACTCGCAAAATCGCGATTTACCATACTCAGAGCGTCGTGTTTTTAGGTCGCGTGTCGATGCAACTCAAAACATTGACCATCACGATTTCACCGAGCAGCTAAGCAAGATTTCCGCAAGGGCGGAGCACGGGTAGAACAAGAATATTTGCTTGCATGCCGGAGCAATCGAGGCGCATCTCAGCCAAAACTTCTCCAGCAAACGCATGGCATCGAGGAAGCGAAAGCCATAAACCTCGTAAAACATGGCCAAAAACTGAGCTAACGCCCGCACTCAAAGTCTGTTAGCTTCCCATTGCAATCTGCCCGTGCGGATTGTTTGCCGGCCCCGCTGGCCTAACGCAGTTGCACTATGACCCCATGCCCCCAATCTAATGGAGACCCAAGGATGGGACTTCCTTTCTCTGCCACAGCACAGATCGACTCGCTGAAAGATATCTTGAACGAAGTCGGTGAACGACTCGACATGAATGTCACCGTTCAGCTTTGGAACGGCGACATGATTCCGATGGGGAAAAGTACGGATGGCAAGTACACACTTAAACTTTCGGGACCTGGGGTAATCGGAAGTTTGCTGCGTCGCCCTACGTTGGAAACGCTGGTGCGACTCTATGCAACAGGGCACATCGGATTTGAGGGCGGCGACTTGATGGAGTTTTCCGATGCCTTTCAGACCGAAAAAGCGAATCGCAAACGACTGAAAGAAATCAGCAAACTAATGCTGGTAAAAAAGTCGGTTCCGTTCCTGTTCGCACGAACCAAAGCAACAGACGTCAATCACCAATTCGCAGACGACATGGTGGGGCGAGTTGAAGCGAGACGCGACAACACGGACTATGTTCAGTTTCACTACGACGTCAGTAATGATTTTTACAAACTGTTTCTCGGTGATGAGATGGTCTACACCTGTGCCTATTTCAAAGAGTGGGACAATTCACTTGAACAGGCGCAACGTGACAAGATGGATTTGATCTGTCGAAAACTGCGTCTGCAGCCCGGTGACAAGATGCTGGACATTGGATGTGGGTGGGGTGGCTTGATCCGGCACGCAGCGATGAACTACGGGGTGAAATCGCATGGAATCACTCTGTCACAGGAACAACATGATTACACCCAACAGAAGATCGACGAGATGGGTCTTAGCGATCAAGTAAGTGTGGAAATCTGTGACTACGCTGACCACACAGGAAACTATGACAAGATTTCAAGCGTCGGAATGTCTGAACACATTGGCACCGCCAACTACCCTCGCTATTTCAACAAAATCAATACGTTGTTACGCGATCGTGGCTTGGTACTCAATCATGCGATTGCCCGTCGTGCCAAGGCAACCAAACGACAAGCAAAAAAGATACGCCCGGAAAGAAAGTTCCTTCTCAAATACATCTTTCCGGGTTCCGAATTGATTCCGGTCGGCACCACCACCGACACACTGGAAAACACAGGCTTCGAGGTGCATGATGTTGAGTCACTACGCGAACATTATGCTCTAACGCTCAAGTACTGGTCCAAAAATCTGACGGCTAACAAGGAAGAGGCCATTCGCTTGGTGGGACCTGAAAAATATCGCCTTTGGGCAGCCTACATGACAGGTGGCTCTGTCGGATTCACAGCTGGTTCCATTAAGATTTATCAGGTCCTCGCCAGCAAGAGGGCCAGCAAAGGTCTATCTGGAATGCCTCCCACTCGTGCCGACCTTTACCGAGCTGCCTGAATTAGCGCTACCTCAATTTGTGCTAATTCGATTAGTGATGGGTAAATCACAACGGAACAACTCGGCAAATGCTACTAACTATCGAGTTTCTCCCTGACTTCACCCCACCGGAGAAACGCATCAGGACGCCTCATGCCTTTGCGCTGCAATTTGCGGGGGACGATGACCAGGAAACCTCCTTCTCCCTCAGCCGCAAAGTAGTGCCTCAGCCGCAACGTACTGAGACGTAATGTTCTCGGCCTGCCTTGACTTTGCGGCCCTTCTTGAGGCATGCACTGCTGTACAGCAACCAATCTAATCGGGCCGGTCTGTATCGTTTTGGTAACTGAAGGCTGAATCTCGCTCAATTCCGGTTCTAATAGAAGGGGAATATGTGGCGAGCAGATGTCGCGGCCACAAAGCGTGATGCGAGCCATTTTTTAAAAAGTGCAGACAATGACCACAGTAGAAAAACAACGTCTGTTCTTGGTCGAAGATGACCGCGAGCTTGCATCCATGGTCTCTGATTTTCTAACTGCCAATGGATTCGAGGTGATTGTCGAACATGATGGCAAAACAGCACTCAATCGAATTCGATCTGAATCGTTCGATGTGATCGTCTTGGACATTGGACTTCCCGGGATGGACGGAATCAGCATTTGTCGCAACGTTCGATCTGACTACGAAGGACCGATCCTGATGCTGACAGCTCGGGGTGATGAGATTGATGAAGTCGTCGCCTTGGAAGTGGGTGCTGACGATTACATGTCAAAGCCAGTACGTCCCCACGCCTTACTGGCCCGCCTTCGTGTTCACCTGCGTCGTTCCAATCAATCTGGAACCGATTCAGCCACAACCCGAATTACGATCGATGGACTTGTGATTGATACAACCAATCGCTCCGTGTCCATTGACGGAGTGTCCATCGACCTCACGACAGCCGAGTTTGATCTGCTGTGGTTGTTGATCCAAAACGCTGGCAAGGTAATTCCACGCGACGAACTTTACCAGCAACTACACGGTGTACGATATGACGGCCTGGACCGCTCGATTGATCTCCGCGTGTCGCGTCTCCGCAAAAAAATCGGAGATGATCCCGTCCAACCGCAACGCATCAAGTCTGTTCGCAGTGTCGGCTATTTACTGGCTACCCAATCATGACGCGACTCTTCTTTCGTTTCTATGTCGGTGTCGTCGTCATTCTCATCGTTGCGTGGCTGGTACAGGCCTACGTCGCGGACTTATCTTCGACGCAAAATGTCAACGTAGTCGAAAACGCTCTCGGGGGAGGAAGCCGACTGGCACGTGACCGAGTAGAAGATTTTTGGTATGAAGACCTCGCCGTTTCAACTTCAAACTATCGCCAGGTTGCGAGTAATTTCGATTACCCGATGTTCCTGCAATCCTATGATGAGGCGACATGGCTAGAGGATCCATATCGGCAACGCTTAATGAACGGCGAGGTGGTACTGCTGGGGCAATACCTCGGGATCGCTCTATTCCCACAACCCAAACCAGAAAAATCAATTGCGGATGAACTGAGTTTAGGTGATCAACTGGAGTCTGGCGGGGCTGGTGATTCAGAATCCCCAACTGCATCAGCGTCCCAAAGGGATGCACCGAGCCAAAGCGATAGAGAGGGCAGAACACTCAAGAGTGCAGACCCGGAATACTTTTTGATGTTTGGTCCTCTGCCGCAGTTCGTGGGGCCAAGTCGCTCCCAGGTCACACTCGGTTATGGGATCATCTTTTTGCTGGCTGCTCTTGCGATTGCGATCCTGCTGCGTCCCGTTGCAAAGCAATTCCGAGCAGTAGAACGCACAGCAACCTCCATTGCCGCTGGTGATCTCAATGCCCGCATACCGACCAAATCACGTTCACAAGATTTAGCTTTGGTGACAGCGTTCAATGCAATGGCAGATCGCACCGAGTCCTTGGTGCGGTCACAGCGTGAACTACTGCAAGCTGTCTCACATGAACTACGCACTCCTCTTGCTAGAATTCGTTTTGCAACTGACCTGATCGAGGTAGCAAAGGACGATGACGAACGGCGTACTCGTCTGAATTCCATTGATGATGCTACCGAAAAACTCGATTCGCTCGTCGGCGAGTTACTCACTTACGCCAGAATCGATTCCAATAGTTCCAAAATGACCCGGGAACCCGTTAATGTCTGGAATCTGATCGAAGAAGCGGTCGATTTCCACGCTCCATTATATCCCAATATCAAGTACAGCCTGGCCGCTGAGCCAGAACCGTTGATCATACGGGCTCATTCAGACAGCCTGGCAAGAGCGATCGACAATCTGGTCAGCAATGCCGGACAATACGCTAAATCACGTGTCATGCTATCTGCACAGATCATTGAGCAATCGGTGGTGATTAAGATCGAGGATGACGGCAATGGAATTCCAGAAGACCAATGGGAAACCGTCTTCGAGCCATTTACGAGACTTAACGAAGGTGACAATCAAGGTAACAACGAAGATGACAATGGAGGTGTAGGATTAGGCTTGGCGCTAGTTCAACGCATCACCATCCAGCACGACGGTCAGGTTACCATCAAGAAGAGCGAGTTGGGTGGAGCCTGCCTGACGATTCAGTTACCTCACCACTCAGGGTCGACAGAATAGGGTCGACAGAAGACTGCCAAATTAGACAAACTACGCGAAACTCGGCGTCTCATATCGAATTACCGCTCCCAGCGACGCGACATCAGTTCCAACCAAGCTCGAGACACTGCTCTCGAGACACTGCTCTCGAGACAGAGAGAAATGAATATCAAGTACGAAGATCATGCTATGCATACAAGACTCACACTACCGCAACGCCTCACGCTAGCACTACTTGCTGTTGCGTGCCTGACCCTTCATTCTCGGACGGCACTGGGCACTGAGCCAAGCACTGAACCGAAGTCTGAATCCCACATCGGAAAAAAGATTTCTCCGTTCACACTGGACAACTGCTACGGGCGTGCTGTTTCCCTCAACAAATTTGCTGACAAGAAAGCTATTGTCGTGGCTTTTCTTGGAACCGAATGCCCACTAGCCAAACTTTATGGACCTCGGCTCGAAAAGCTTCAGCGAACTTTTGGTACCGATGAAGTTGCAGTCATCGGCATCAATTCCAACAAACAAGACAGTTTGACCGAAGTCTTAACGTACAGTCACCGTCATGACATCACATTTCAGATGCTGAAAGACCTCGGCAACAAAGTCGCTGATGCCTTTGCTGCTAAGCGCACTCCCGAAGTATTTCTACTCGACTCTACTTTCTCCGTACGGTACCACGGCCGAATCGATGACCAGTACTATGTGGGCGGCTCGCGAGCACGCCCCGAAATTTCGGAATTATCAGACGCGATCAAGCAGTTGCTGGCGGGAGACGACATCACTGTTACTGAAACTCCCGTTGAGGGCTGTCACATTGGCCGCATTAAGAGCGTCCCCCCTAGCGGTTCAATCACGTTCACAAAACATATTGCACCAATTTTCAACAACCACTGCATGCGTTGCCACCGCGAAGGTGAAATCGCACCTTTCAATCTGACCCGATATGAAGAGGTGGTCGGCTGGGAAGACACGATCATGGAAGTCATCGAAGAAGATCGAATGCCACCTTGGTTCGCCAATCCAAAACATGGCGATTTTGCAAACGACCCAAGATTGAGTGCGGAGCAAAAGGACCTCATCTTCACATGGATCGAAAACGGCATGCCCCAAGGTGATTTGGCTGACCTGCCAACACCGCCCACGTTCACAGAGGGCTGGCAGATACCAGAACCCGATCAGATCATCACAATGCCCGAGGCATTCCCTGTACCAGCTGAGGGAACCGTCGATTACCAACACTTCGTGATTGATCCGGAATGGACCGAGGACAAATACATTGTCGCCACAGAAGCACGTCCCCAAAATCGCAGTGTCGTCCATCACATTTTATTGCATGTAATTCCACCAAATACCCCACGCAGAAACTACCTGACCACACGTGGCCCCATCTTGGCTGGCCACGCGCCGGGTGCAATTCCACTCACCGCTCCTGATGGAGTTGCGATCAAGGTTAAAGCCGGCAGTAAATTACTATTCGAAATGCACTACACACCCAACGGCTATGCCCAAAAGGATCAAAGCTCTGTTGGAATTTGCTTTGCAAAAGAACCATCCAAGATCAAACGAGAACTGAGAGGAGATGCTGCAAGCTTTCCTCACAGGCAACTGATTATCGAGCCTCATGAGGCTGACCAGCAAATGGTTCAAGATTCAGACAAAACAGAGCGGAATGTTGCCCTAGTCAGCATGACTCCTCATATGCATTTGAGAGGAAAATCGTTTCGGTACGATCTGATCGATGCCAAGACTGACAATGTCATTGAAACGCTGCTGGATGTGCCAGCCTACGATTTCAATTGGCAATTGAAGTACGTTCTAAAGAAACCCAAAGTGATTCGACCTGGGCAATTCATTCGATGCACCGCTGTCTTTGACAACTCGGCAAACAATCTGTCAAATCCGGATCCCACCCAACGTGTGCATTGGGGTCCACAGAGTGATGATGAAATGATGATCGGCTTCATGGAGTACATTCCGCTGTAGGCCAGAAAAAGACAGCATGTAGCCGAATCTGAATCGGTGCAACCGCCGAACCACAGGCCGAATACTCCTGCGTTTTCTTCTCTGCAACGACTGACCCCCTGAATGCTGCATGATCGTTAAACATTCAAAACGTTTCATCAACTTCTTGAAGACAACTGCAATCGGTGGCCTGCTGTTTTTGTTGCCTCTGATTGTTTTGGGTGCATTGGTTGGGCAAATCGCCCCACTTGTCGTGTCAATTGCATCGGCACTTAACAAGTACATCCCCGTAAAAACCCCGACGGGGATCGCTATCCTTATCGGACTGTCGATCGCTCTCATCCTGCTGCTTTGCTTCGCCGCTGGAATGTTTGCACGCTGGTCATTTGGACGGAAAATATCAACAGCGTTCGAGAAAAAGCTCGCGCTCTTCTTCCCACGCTACTCGATCCTCAAAGATCAGATGGCTGATACGATCGGGGGCAATGAAACACGGCCTCAAATGAAGCCCGTCCTTGTTGTGTTCGACGAGTGCCAACGCATCGCCTTTGAAACGGAACGCGATGAAAAACAGGGCTTAGCCACGATCTTTTTACCTGGCTCACCTGATCCATGGTCAGGCAAAGTGGTGATGATGAAACTTGATCGCGTCACCCGTTTGAATGCAGATTTTGGACATGCCGCTGCTACTTGCGAACAAGTGGGCCGTGGGTCGATAGCGATGTCTGGCCAACTGCCCAAGTCGTCTCAGAGCGCCACTAACCCAGAGCCCAGCAGTAACCCAGAGCCCAGCAGTAACCCAGAGCCCAGCAGTAACCCAGAGCCCAGCAGTAACCCAGAGCCCAGCAGTAACCCAGAGCCCAGCAGTAACTCAGAGCTCAGC
>Ga0315320_10000171_pt1 | contig 51151 bp, 47 predicted proteins | sample M140m21515metaG_FD_203458 | JGI IMG/M metagenome (GOLD analysis project Ga0315320, IMG submission 203458) | Ammonia-oxidizing marine archaeal communities from Monterey Bay, California, United States - M1 40m 21515 | ecosystem: Environmental > Aquatic > Marine > Coastal | place: USA: California... | reverse complement strand
TATAAATATAATAATCCGGATGAAGATAATAAACTAAATACATCTGGTGGTGCAGCACCTTCTTCAGGTGGCATTGTTAATAATACAAAAAACAATAAAGTAAAAAATCCTAAGAAATGTTTAAGCCAAATATTATGTTCAAGTGCATATTGAACACGACAAGGAAATAAATTTCCTAAATAGTTACCGGAAACAATTAATAAGAAAATAAAAATAGCTATAGCAGAACGTCCATAATTTTTTAAAGATACTAATTCTTCAACCGATTTCATATATATATATATAATATTATTACGCAGACATGTTCATAGATATTTTATCATGAGAAATATAATTATTTATAACGAAGTCATCAAATTTATAATCATTTATGTTATCATATTTATTTTTGATTTCCAATGTAGGAAAATTGTATGGTTCTCTAGTGATTTGTATTTTTAATGGTTCAATATGGTCTTTATATATATGTGTATTGCCTATAAAATGTATAAATTCTTTTACTTTTAAATCACAATGATGAGCTAATAAATGTGTCAATAATGAATATGATGCAATATTAAAAGGAACACCAAGTCCAACATCACCACTGCGTTGATATAAAATACATGAAAGTTCATTATTATTATTTACATTAAATTGCATTAAAACATGACAAGGGGGCAAAGCCATTTCATCAATTTGACATGGGTTCCAAGCACTCAATATAATTCTTCTAGAATGTCTTTCTTCTGGATTTTTTAAAAGGTCAATAACATTTTGTAATTGGTCAACACCCATATTTTCATAAGTTTCATTACAACCTTTATATTCTGCATTAAAAAATCTCCATTGATGTCCATATACAGGTCCTAAATCATCTTCAGGATAATTTAAATTTCTAGAATCTAAAAATTCTCTAGAACCATTAGCATTCCAAATACCTACTTTTTGTTCTTTTAAGATTTTATTATCAGTTTTACCAGAGATAAACCATAATAATTCTTTTAAACAAGTTTTCCATGCTAATTTTTTAGTAGTAAGAAAAGGTATAGTATTATTTTTTAATGAGAAACGCATATTGGTACCGAAAAGTACAATAGTTTCGCCATTACGGCCTTTTTCAATATCTCCATTATCAATAATATTTTTTATAAGGTCCAAATATTGTTTTTCAGCCATATATACATAGTTATAATTTTGTAAAATCATCAATTGAACGAAGTAAATAAAATCCATTATTATTAATATCAGTTATATATATTGTATCATAATTATCATAATCTTTTGATATGTTATTGTCTTTATTAATAATATCAATTGATGGGTCATCGTTGTTAAAAATATAATAACATTCACCTCTAAAAAGAGCAAATTTTACATATTTATTATCAGTAGATAAAGTAAACGAAGAAGAAAATACAAATCTTTTACCATATTTAGTTAAAATATCATCTGTTTCGATAAAATTATCATCCGTATCTTCTTTAAATTCAATGGTAGTCTTTTTTTCATCATCATCATCATTATTATTTAAATAATGGTTAAAAGTTAAAATAGGAATATCAATAAGTTCATTATTATTATTTTTTATATACATAAACTTATTATTAGTATCAAATATATGAATAACATCTTTATGAATAGGAATATTATTAATATTTTTATAACTCATAATTTCATCACTAATACACCAATTATAGGTTAATTCAGTATTTAGTTTAATAGTGTTATCATTCAAAATTAAAAAAATAAAAATTTGATTGTCAATTTTAAAAAACCCTTTATTTTCATAAATATTATCATTATCTATACTTTTTTTTAAAGTATTTGAAACAAGTTCTTCAAAATAATCATAATAGTCAAATTCGCTATCAGAAATTGTTAATTCTTCGCGTTTTTTATCAAAAATTTCATTTGATATATTAAAATTAATAAAATCATATATATTATTTTGTAAAAAGAGTGCAAATTGAATAAATGGCATTGTTAAATTTGTATTATACTTAAAAAGAATAATATTACATTTAAATTCATGATTAAGTTCGTTCTTTGCTAAAACATCCTCTATATCTTTACTTAAATCTTCTTCTCCTACGAAAAAAAATGTTTCGTCATTAGATATATCATTTGATGCTTTAAATGGTGTAGTTTCTGGGTCATAATCTTCATTTTGTTTAGTCATACTTATTATATATTTATATATTATTTAATTAACTGATATAAACACATTTCATTAAATAGTATTATAATAGTAAATTTATTACAGATTTTCTAGTTTTTTAATGAGTGATTACATGGATGAGGAATACGCGTATAGAAATGATGATGATACGTCAATAAATACAGAATCAACAGCATTAGATTTAGAAAATGTTGAAGAAGATGAAGATGAAAAATACAAGAGAAATCCAAATTTAAGAAAACTATCAAATAACCGTGGAGGTGATTGTTACAAAGTAATGATTAGTAAACGGGTTAAAAGAAGGAAGAAAGGAAAAGTTACAATTGTTACAAAAAAAGTGCCTATATATTTTTATGAGACAGGCACAAATCCTGGTGCAACAATTAGAGATGCAATTACAGGACAATATCATTTTGGTTATCATGTCGGTAAAATAAATGATGAAAATCAATTTTATTCAGTGGCATATTGTGTTGGAGATGCATTAAAAGACGGTCAAAAGTTAGGTGATAATAGAGATGCACAACATTTGTTTTTTATGAACCCAGAAAGTTATGAAAGACATTTTAATACGATTATGAAACCAGAAAGAAAAGAAGCTTGGTATAAAATGCAGATAGAATTAAAAAATAAAAGAATGAATGGTTAAAAAATATAATATAATAAAATAATAAGATATATGTTTTTATTATTTTATTTAATATTTAGTGTGAATGGAAAAAATTACTTAATGTCAAGATACAATATTGGTGATAATGTTTTATCAAAAATAAATGATAATTATATTTTTTTGGACCCAGATAATGTATTAGATTTAAAATCAAGACATGGTGTATGTCAAATAGATTTTGATGAAATACCTATAGAAACAATACATGATAATTTTTTAAAAAAAGAATTACTTAAAAATCTATTAAATGAAAATGTATCAGTTTTTGATAAATTAGAATTAATAAAACAAAACGATTATCTCATAAACAAAGAAGACCCATTTGATGATTTATTAGATGATTGGAATAATATTTTTTAAACTTATAATATATAATAATGTCTCAAGATATGTTTAAAAGTACAAATAATTATAAGGATTATTTTTTTCATAATAATGATGGTCAATCACTGCCATTAATGTCATTAATATTAGTACCAGCTCTAACATTATTTTTATCATATAGCACTTTAATAAGTAAATCAGAAAAGAATAAAAAGTCTGTTACAGATAATTTAGAATCTTTAAATAATGATATTGAAATACCAAAAACACCAAAAACACCGATAGAAAGCATTGAGCAACAAGGTGGGAAAAGAAAAGTTAGAAAAACAAAAAAAATGGATAAAAGAAAAAATAGAAAAACTAAGCGTCGTTAATTATTCTTTGAAAAAAATCTGTTACTTCATCATGGTCTGAAGAAAATATTGCATCATCGGGTGCCCAATGAACGTTTTCTGCATTAAATCTTAATATTGCTGGTATTGTTTTAACTATTTTTTTATTTTTATAAAATGCATAAACATCAAAACTTTCATCACAGTCAATTATTCCACAAGTAACATTAGCAGGCATTAAATTAAACCAATCTTTTACTAATTGTTCTATTCTTTTACATGGACCACACCATTCTGCACCAAATTTTAATACCAATATTCCAGTATTATTATTAATTAATTCTAATAAATGTTGTCTAGATGTTATTTCTGTTATAAACTCTTTTTCACTCATATAAATATAAATATAATAAATATGTTTATTATATTTATTTACTTTATTTAAATATAATATACTATGGCCGATATTAGCGGCAATTTAATTAACAATAATGACAATAATGTATCTACTACAAATAATGCGGTTAGTATAGATATTGGAGAAGATACTATATTAGACCAAGATCATTTAGACGCCGATAATTTATCACAACCAAATACATCCAAACAAAATTCTGTTCGTAGTTCTTTACCAAATAATGGTTCACCTCAAGGTTCTTTACCAAATGATGGTTCAGTTCAAAGTACTTTGACAAATAATTTTATGCAAAGACCTGTTCCTCAAAATCCAGACAATTTCTCTGAAGTATCGATAACAGAACTTAATGCTACACCTTATTTTGATAAATTTAAATATGAATTTATGTCTACTAGACGTAATAATATTCATATTTTACAAGAATCAAAAGAATCTAAACGTTTATTGGATCTTAAATATAATGATTTAGTAAATATTATTAATAATATTCAAACATCTGTTATTTTCACATCTACTATTTCTGGTTTCTTACAGGCAACTAAAGAACAATTTAATCTCGGTGAAATTGCCACTTCTGTAGTATCCATTTCTATTGCAACTTATATTTCTCTTATTTTGTCTATTTCAAAATATTATGGATTAGGTGAATTAAAGGAACGTATCCAATTGCTTAGAGAAAAATATTCTATGTTATTAAATGAAATTGATTATAATATGGATGTTTTAGGACCATGGTCATATAAAAATAGATGGAGAAATAGTGACCAAAATAAATTATATAATGATTGGTTAATTGTATATGATGATGTTAATCATCGTTATGATACCATAGTAACTACCAAAAAGGAATTGGTTACTGAATATGAAGATATTATGGATACCAAATCTCGAAATTATTATGATATTCAAAATAAAAGACTAAATTTACAAAACAAAGAACAAATGTATAGTTGGGAAAAAAAGGAAGAAGACCTTGATGAAAAGATAGCAAAAGATAAACAAAAAAGAGCTGAAGCAGCTAAGTTAACAAATTTATCTGTAAGACGCGGTAGTGTTAAATTAGGAACAGAAGAACTTGATAATTGGTCGTTTGAAGATTGGAATTCAGTCTAATTATTTATAATATTAATATATATATGGATATTACAATTATTAGTTTCTTTTTATATTTATTTGTAGGCACAATAACTGGTATTTTTATGGCCACTATCGGGGCTGATGGATTAATTACTGTGCCTTGTCTTGTATTATTAGGATTACAATTAAAAAAAGCCGTTATTGTCGCTTTAATTTTACAAGCTTTGCCGCAAACTATTCCTGCTTTATATAATTTTTGGAAAAATGATGATATTGATAAACACCTTATTTACATTTCTATTATACTTATTTTAGGTAACTTTATTGGTACTTATTATGGAAGTTTTATTCATACCGAAAAATTACTTACTGAAAAACAATTATATCAATTTTTTGTATTTTTCTTATTAGTTACTGCAGTCTATGTTACTAATAAATATTTGATTTAATTTCTATTATAATTATATATTATGACGGCAACTAAAAAATACAAAAAACGTATTAAAAAAAATACAAAGAAATATAAAAGAAAAACACGTTCTAAAAAAATAACAGCTGGTAATCCTCCCGATTTTGATAATTTAGAAGACCTTTTTAAAACACCTCCTAATTCACCCCCAAATTCACCCCCAAATTCACCTTATAATTCAATTATTAATGCCGAGTTACTTAAAACGCCCACTAAAGTAACATTAACTAATGAAGATTTAGTACCTATAAATAATAGTATGTTTTCTATAAGAAAATCATATGATAAATATAAACCTGTAAAATCTAAAAGACGTGGTAATAATAGCATAATGAGAGAAAAATATATAACAGATAATTTACTTAATAAAATTTACAATAATAATAATAATAAAGCTGTCCCTCTAGCATCATTAAAAATTATGCCATATATAATTGAAAATTATCAGCAACATGGTGATATCAATAAAACACAACAACAATATAATGAATGGCGACAAGGTGAAACCAAAAGAAGGTCAGAATTAAGACAACTAAAGAGAGAACGAGAACGTTAAAAATATTAGAATTTAAAAATATTTAAGTTATATTAAATATTTTTTTTTGAGTTTAATATAATATAATGGATATTCATAATTTAGATATAACGATGTATAGTTTTAAAGAAGTTCTTGAATTATTTAACATAGAATGTGATGAACCTACTATTGAAGATGTTAAAAAAGCAAAAAAAACTACTTTAATGACACATCCTGATAAATCCAAATTAGATCCAAAATATTTTTTATTTTTTAAAAAGGCTTTTGATGTTCTCCATAATTATTATGAAAATAATTTGAAACAAAATGTGGACATAGATAATACAGATACTGATTATAAAGAATATTTTGATTCAGATGACAACACGGGAATACAAAAACATATTGGTAATATAGAAAAAAAGAAGTTTAATAATAAATTTAATAAGCTATTTGAAGAGAATGCTAATATAAAAAAAGCTGATTCTGAAAAAAATAATTGGTTTAAAGATGAAAACCCTGTTTTTGAAAACCCTGATGAAACTGTTAATGCCAATAGTATTAATTCTGTTTTTAATAAATTTAAAGAACGCAATAATGCAGTAATTGTACATAAAGGTGTACAAGAAATGTTGTCTGGTGGAGGAACAAATATATATGATGAAGAGAATAATGATAGTTATGTAACAAGTGACCCATTTAGTAAATTAAAATTTGATGATTTAAGAAAAGTTCATAAAGACGAAACTGTATTTGCAGTTGGAGAGAATGATTTTAATAAAGTTAAACAATATGGTTCTATGGATGAATATAAAAATTCTAGAAATAATCAAACATTAGAGCCAATTAATAAACCAGAAGCAGAAAAAATGATAAATAATAGAGAGAAAATTCGTTCAGATTATATTAAAGAACAACAACATAAGGCTTATATGCAAACTATTGAAAATGAAAAAAATAATCAAAAATTTATGTCTAATTTCTTACATATCGGATATAAATAATATAATTATATATATATTTAGGCATGAGTGATGGTATAGTAGGTCAGATGCGCTCGGAAGGAAAACTGAAAGAATCAAGGAACTGGTCACGAAATAGTAGAGATCCTGATTGGTGGATGAAGCGGCCAAGTACAACAATATCTGAACTAATTCAAGAAGATATTACACGTGAAATTGATATGAATAATGACGAATTTTTGGAAACACCTCATGCAAAAGAATATATTGATTTTCTGCATGACCTACTCTACAAGGTGGATCCAAATGACAAATACAACGTATTCAACGCATATGGCGAGGTGTTAGAAAAAGATTGGGATTTTGCGGACCGTGTGCGCATTCAAAATAAAAAAAGAACGTTTGGTGACAAGTTTCAAAGATACAAAAATAAAGTAGCCCAAGACAAAAAATTTATGATAGAAAGAATACCGCTTGAACAATTAAAGCATTGGGTTGGCACACGTAACCGGGTGTCCGACGGCGAATATCCACAAGTAAAACAAGCATTACTTCATACAAAAATTAAAATGCTTTTATGGCATCCTAATGATGATGGTGATGGTGATAATATACTAAAAGATACAAGTAAAAATAATGGAGGTCTTATTCCATTAAGCGAAAGAAGCAATATTGTCAATATATTTATAATGGATGATGATGATGATGATAAGTATTCATTCCTGAGGACACCAGCCTACAACATTGATGAAGCAACTGGCACAGATGATATAAAAATTGGAAATACAAAAATTTCACTTGACGACGCTAAAAAACTTATTAAGGAAAATTATACAGAAATTGATTTTGGAGATAAAGAAACTAATATGGGTGGTAAAAGAAGAAAGACACGTCGCAACAATAGAAAAGTAGGTAAAAAATCAAGAAAGGCAACAAAGGGCAAGAGAAAATCAAGAAGAAAGACATCACGAAGGAGAGCAAGAAAATAAAATCATATTATAATATAAATATAATATGAAAAAACAAAAAGGTGGTGTTAATACCGAATGTCCAATATGTCTTGAACCAATACATCATACAGAAGAATATACAAAATTAAGATGTCCATCGGGTCATTATTTACATGATGAATGTTTAGCCGAATTAAGGCAAGCAAATATAACAAATAATAGAAATACAACTTGTCCATTCTGTAGAGAGATTATAGATGAACCACATGAAATATTAATACGGTATATAGAAGAATATATATTTGATGATGATATGCAAGGATATCAAAATGTAAATTTAAATACAAGTCCAAGCAGAACAGGGGATACAATAAAACGTGAATTGCTAACAATATTATCATATGATATAGCAGGATTTATAATAGAATTTAAAACATTAGAACTTAATAATAATGGTTTTGACGAAAATGAATTTTATTTTATAAAACAAGAAATATTAAGATATATAAATGAATTATTAACTACAATGGAAGAATCTCATAGAGATTATTTTTTAATAAATATGTTTGCAAGTATAATAGACAATTTAGATATGATATTGAACTATGAACATGTACAAAATTATTCATTAGAAGAATTAAATGACCAAGAAACATCTTCAATAATTGAAGACCAATTAGCTGGTTTAGTATTAGAATATTTACTACCAGAAATAAATAATATTGGTGGAAAAAGAAAAACTAAAAAATTAAAAAAAAAGAAAAATAGAAAAACCCGTTCAAAAAAGGTGAAAAAATAAAACAGAAATAAGAATATAATTAATAAAAACAAAACCACCACCATCTTTTTTTTACCGGAATTATAAAACCACTATCAGTATCGATTTTAAACCATATAATTTTTTTACATTTATTTTTAACAAAATTATTAAGAGACTCGATAGTATTGTCATCATTTAAACACCATACACAAACACTTGCTTCAGTAATGCAATTTGCACATATAAATCTACTACAATGAAAACATTTAGTAATTGGATTATGTGTACCACACGATTCACATAAATTAATATTACTAGAAATGGGTTCAAATAATAAAGGCGATATACGCAAAGAGTTTTTATAAGTAGTTAATGACATTATTATATTATTATTATAAAAAAAGAACAAAAATCAATTTTATATTTTATATTTTATAAAATTGAATAATATAAATAATAAATAATATTGTAAATTATAATAGAATGTCGGAAAACATTTTTAAAGATAAGGGATTAAAATTCAGGGAAAATGTTAGAGAAAGAATGTTTCCAAAAATCAAAGATGAAAAATTATCTACAAATATAGAGATAGGTATATATATGTATGCATATAAAGAGGCGAAACGTAAGAAAATATTGAAGAAATGGGATAATAAGAAGTTTTTACAATTATATATGGATAGATTAAGAAGTATTTATATAAATTTAAAAAATCCTATATTTTTGGAACAAATAAATAATGGTGAAATAACACATCAATCATTAGCATTTATGACACATCAGGAAATGAAACCATCACGTTGGAAAGAATTGATAGAACAAAAGATAAAAAGGGATGAGAATAAATACAATACATGTATACAAGCATCAACAGATATGTTTACATGTAGGAAATGTAAATCAAAAAGATGTACATATTATGAGTTACAAACAAGGAGTGCGGATGAGCCGGCGACCATATTTGTAACATGTTTAGATTGTGGGAAAAATATGAAACATTAAATAAATATTATTTAAGAATAAATATAAATAATATTATAAAGATGTTAGATAGTTATGATGCAAATATTATAAGTGACAATGAAAGATGTGTATCAGTATTAGAAAAATTATTAATGCCTGATAAAGAAAAAAAGTCGTGTTTTAAAAGATATTTTACATGTTTTTTTAAAGATAAAGATAAGACAAATTAAATTAAAATTTCTAAATCTTGTAATTTCCAGTATTCACAACTGCCATTGGGCATAGGTCTTTTAATAATAAAAGGTATTTTTTTTTCGTTAAATTCTTTTAATGCTATTAAATAACTATCAATTGTATTTTCATCAACTTCAGTAAATATATTACTTCCTGATTCTATTTGTTTTGCGCGTTCTCCAATTACACGTGCAATTTCATATTTTGTAATAAAAGGTACAGTTTTATGTAAATCGTCAATTACATTATTATTTTTATCTCTTTGGACAGTAGATAAAGCATCAATTTCATCATTGTTATGACAAACTAATTCAGGATGATGTGTATTTAAAAGGTTACTTTTATTCATATCTTCAAATTTTTGTAGATAATTTTCATCGTCATCATCGTCATCTGTATCATTTTCAAAATCATCAAAATTGATACTTAAATCATCATCAACATTATTAATATTATTACTGACAATTTGTGTATTGTCATCTTCTGTGGGTTCTTCATCATCTTCATCGTCATCATCTTCATCGTCATCATCATCTTCATCATCATCATCTTCATCATCATCATCAGTTTTAATTTTAATAGGTTTTTTAGTTTTATTCGCATTTTTAACAGTTGCAATTCCATTAATTAAATCATCTTCTTGTTCATCTTCTTCATCAGAGACAATATCTAAGGATTCATTATCAATTTCATCATCAATAACATTTTGTTTAAAGTCTGCCATTATATATAAAGTGTATTATTATTTCTAAATTAGTTAATAAAAAATTAAGTAATCAATTTTATATTTATTTTATTTACTAGAAGATTTCCAAGAAATATCACAATGTGTACAAATATATATATTTTTTAAATTTTTTTCATCATAACGTATGAAGATAATATCAGAATTAATATTTTTATCAGAATTACATTTACAATCAGGATTAATACAATCAATATTATAAAGATGTGGTAATGTTGGGTCTAACTTAGTATATTCGCTAATGATATTAACATTATCATTAACTTTGCTATATTGCGTGTTTAATATGCAAAGTTCATCAGAATTACTTTCATTATATCCACAAACACGACAATAGTAATTAATTTCGTTAGGATTATCAGGATTTATAGAAATATAACACATGTTATCGCATTTTATACAGAACTTCATATTAATTATTACGATATATATATTTCATATATTTAATTCAATTTTATAAAATAATAGTTTTATAAAATCATTCAAAAACATTTAGAATAATTATTTATGGTAATAATATAATTATATAAAATAATTATTTTACAGCATTATACATATAAAGTAATCTATAAAATTGAATAATTAATATTATGCAAAAGTAAATAAAAAATATATTGAATATATATCTAATGTCAGAAAACTCTATCATATCATCAGATATGTCATTTCAAAATTTCCTAATGGCTAATCTAGTAAGAAAAGGAAATCCAGATAAATTATTAATAACAAATACAAGGATAGGAGATAAAAAATCTGGTTCAGGAATAATGGGTGGGAGTTATTCTATATCAGAAAACGACTATCCAACATTTTTACAATTATATAAAAGAGACATATTAGATAAACTGAAAAGTGAATATTTAACAGAGAAACAGTTAGATAATAATGGTCCAATGCTAGTAGATATTGACTTAAGATATAATATAAGCGTAAAAGATAGAAAACATACAATAGAACATATAAATGATTTATTAGATACATATTTGTGTTGTCTTGGTGATATTTATAATTTTAAATCAGATGTAGGATGGAAAATATTTGTAATGGAAAAGCAAAAAGTAAATCCAGTTGAAGAAAAAGAAATTACAAAAGATGGCATACATTTAATATTTGGTTTAAATGTAGATAGAACTGCACAAAAAATTATAAGGAATAAGGTAATGACTGAGATAGAAGAAGCATGGGCGGATTTACCTATAATTAATACATGGGATGATGTATTTGATGGAGGTATTACGGAGGGTCATACAAATTGGCAATTATATGGTTCTAAAAAGCCAAGACATGATACATATAAAATTACATATACTTATGAAATTACATATGATAGCAGTGATGGTGAATTATCAAAAGAATTACTTAAAAATTATAATCCTGATATTTATGAATTATCAGTTAGAAATAAAAATAATCCAACATTTGAAATGAAATCTAGTTTTATGAGTGAATATAATAACATGAATGAATTATCTTCAAATAATATACCTATAAAACGTGTGGTAAGTAATGTAATACCTACACTACAAGATAATTCATTTAACGCGAATTTAAATTTAATCAAGTGTCAAGCGGATATTGATATATTATATGAAACATTTTTAGATAATTTAAAGAGTGATGATTATAATTTGAGAGAAGCCGCCAATTATGCAATGTCATTATCATCTAAATTTTATGGAGAAGGAAGTTATAGTAAATGGATACGAGTATGTTGGGCATTAAAGAATACAGACAAGGATAAAGATGGTGTTCCAATGAATAAATTGTTAATTGTATGGATAAAATTTAGTAGTCAATCTGAAACGTTCCGGTGTTCAAGGTCAGAATTAGATGACTTAGTAAATACATGGAATGATGCATCTACATATGAAGAAGGTGGCATAACAAAACGTTCATTAGCACATTGGGTAAGAGAAGAAAATCCTGATGAATATAAAAAGATATCCGAAGATAATATTTCATTGTATATAGATCGAACTATATATGGTGAAGAAGGTATAAATGGTATGATGTCAGAGAAATATGAAGGAGGAGATGTAGATTTGGCCACAGTATTATATCAAATGATGAAAAATGATTATGTGTGCACAAGTATTAATAAAAATCATTGGTATAAATATGCAAACCATAGATGGAAAAAAAATGATTCTGGTACATCATTGCGAAAAGCTATATCTCATGATATGCGTAGTTTATATGCGACTAAAAGCTTAGAAATTACAAAACATTTATCGAACCATTGTGAAACACAAAATTTAGCAGACCCAATACAACAAAAAAAGACCGAAAAATATAAATTAATAGTAAGAAAAATATCAAGATTATTAGAACTATTAAAAATATGTACAAAAAAGAATTTATTGATGGTTGAAGCTAAGGAATTATTTTATGATAATGATTTTATTGAAAAATTAGATATGAATCCATATTTATTGTGTTTTAATAATGGTGTATTTGACTTTAAAGAAAAGAGATTTAGACAAGGCAGACCAGATGATTATATTTCGTTGTGTACAAATATTGATTATGTAGAATTAACACCTAAAACGATAGCTATTCAAAATGAGATACATGCATTCTTTGATTCATTATTCCCAAGAGTAAATGAAAAAACTGGAAAATATGATTTAAAAGAATATATGTGGCAACATTTGGCATCTACATTAATGGGAAGTACTGATTGTCAAACATTTAATATGTATGTAGGAAAGGGTCAAAATGGTAAGAGTGTATTAATTTCGTTAATGGAACAAATCTTAGGTGAATATAAAGGTGATGTGCCATTATCAATGATAACAGCAAAGGAACGTGGTAAGGTAGGTGGTGTTAGTCCTGAAACCGTAGAATTAAAAGGCAAACGATATGCTTTAATGCAAGAACCATCAAAACATGATATAATTAATGAAGGTATTATGAAGCAGATCACAAGTGGAGAAGATAATCTACAAGGTCGTATTCCATTTGCTGATAAAACGATATCATTTAAACCTCAATTAAAATTAGTTGTTACAACTAATGTATTCATGACGATAAATTCTAATGATTTTGGTACTTGGAGAAGAATTAGAGTAGTTCCTTTTGAGTCACATTTTAAAGAAAAACCAGTAAAAGGTGACCCAGAAAACCCTTACCAATTTCAATTAGATACAACACTTACTAAAGAAAAATTCCCAAAATGGAAACAAGTATTTGCAGCATTGTTAGTAAAAAAAGCTTGTGAAACAGGAGGATTAGTACAGGATTGTGAATTAGTAATGGAAGAAAGTAAGAAATATCGTGCTAGTCAAGATTATATTACAGCATTTATTACAGAAAAAGTAATCACACAAAAAAATGGAGTTATTGAAAAGAATGAAATAAATCAAGAATTTAAGATGTGGTGGTCGGCAAATTATGGACAAAGCAAAAAAGAACCTCCTGCAAAAGAAGTACATGAATATATAGATAAAAATTATAGTAAATGTACAGACGGAATTTGGGCAGGAATTAAAATAAAATATAATACAAATATATCTAATACTTTTGAGAATGATGATATTGACCAAATTAATAGCAGTGACCTATAAATTTATATAAAATTGTTTTTTTTTATATTTTTTAATATGTTTAAAAAATATAAATGTTAGAAGATGATTATGGTTTTTATGTAGATTTAGACGAGTCGAATGAAAAAAAATATGATGAAGAATTGGATTACATTGATAAATATGAAAATAAATATTACGAAAGACTAAATCGAAATAGTTCAGACCATCACAAATGGACTTTTATAGAAACTATACAATGTTTTTGGTTTTTAGTTCAGACAGTGGTATATAGATATGTAAATAATTAAAACGCTTCACCATTATATACACGTGAAGAGAATATAGAATAAATATAATTAATAATAGAAAGCACTTTTAATTCAAATTCATAAATATAAAATGGAAATAATATAATAATAATAAAAAATCCCACAGAATACCATATATTTTTTTTAAACTTGTCCCAATCTTTTGAATCTTTAAACAAAAACATACAAATAACACTGAATACTAAAAACAAATAAATATAAAACATAATATAATTATAATCATCAAATTTAGAAGAAGTTTCTTGTTGATAATATGTTTTTTTCTTAAATGTTTCATTTGTTTGGGATCTATCCTTATTTTCTTTATCTAAGTTTGTATTTTCTTTTTCAATATCTTGATATCTATTTTTAACAGTTTCTTCATACTGTACATCAGTGATTGCGCGTCTTGATTCTTCATCTACTACTGCTGCTTGTAATATTTTTACTTGTTCTTCTGCTGTAGCAGCATTAGCCAATGATGATGTTATTTTTGAGTTCATATTTGCTATTTGTCCTTTTTGTTTTTTTATTGTATTACCAGATAAACCTAATTTATTTAATAAATCATTATAGTCAGAAGTAAGGTTGCCGTGTTTAGTATTTAAATTGCTATATTTTGCACTACATGATTTGCTGGCAACATTTGCGGTTGACAAATCACTAACTGCTTTATCATATATAGGTTTTTGGACAAATGAACCTATAGCATTAGCATTAATATCTTGACTTGTAATCTTATAAGCACCGGTTGTATTTAGAACACCACCTCTAATTGGAAATTTTTTAGTAACATTTCCAGATCTAGGATCACAACTAGTTACACTTCTATGCATAAAATCTTTAATATCGGAACCATTAAGTTTTAAACTTTTTATAACAACGTTTCTTTGCCATGCTCCACCACTACATTTTCGTACATTAGCATTACCACTACAACTAGTTCTTCTTCTACCCCATCTACGTCTTGTTCTACATCTTCTATGATTTTCAGACCAACATTTTCTATTACTGCCAGTACCAGCATTATGAAAAACTACTTTCAATTCAGTCATAGGTCCGGTAACACGTCTTACTAAATTTTGTTGAGATGTACCTATATTTCTAAATGTAAATTTTTTTCCAAATAAATATAAATCAAAATTTTCATCTCCTTTTGTACCATGATATTGAATTTGAAATTGTACAGTTACATCATTTCCCATTATATATAAAAATCTGTATATATAATATTAACTTATTAAATTATAGATATTTTCCATAATTACTGTATTCATCAGGTTCGGTAGGTTTAACTAAATCATTTACACTAGAACTTGTTTCTTCTACACCCATATTACCAAAACCTCCTACTAATTCACAAGTATTAGTTTCTGAATTATAATTCATGTCAGAACCTGCACAACAATCATTACCTTTACATGTGGTTTCAAATGTTTTAATGCTATCCCATAATGACTTTTTACCAGTATCATTTTGTGTTTGAATTGTAGCTGTTGAACTAGCCTTTTCAGGATCGGGAGATATGAAAAATAATTTATTGAAATTCATATTATCACGACGTTGCATATCGCTCCATACATAGTATATGTATATAGATGATACCGCGAATATAATAATAAGGATTAAATCCCAAACAGCACCAGGAATACCAGGAACTTTACTAGATAACATTTTAACAATTATAAATAAAACAGTAACAGTAAGAACTGTAAGAACTATTTTTAAATAATGACTATACTTCATTCTATAACTTTCATTTAACATAATCATTCTTTTTTGACCTGCTAATGCATCATCAATGTTCTTTTTTTTTACAGACAAACGGTCTGTTTCCTGATTTACCATATCAGTAATTTCATCTTGATGTGTTAGTATATCACGTGTAGTTACATCTGTTTCTTTGTATGCGTTTCTTACATTATCAAGTTTACTTTGGATTTCGCCAATAGCTGTAGCCGCTTCACTATTTCCTAATTTGCTATTATTTCCTAAATCCAATAAATGTTCTTTTTGAAGATTTAAATAACCATTAAAGTTCATAATTATGTATATATAATTATAAACATAATTATTTTTTACTAAACTTAACCATACCTCTTATAAGCAAAAATTATGGCCAATGCACTTGTTATACTACCTATTATGTAAAATTGGTTTGTATATAATAATAATTCTTTTGTGTCCCACATATGTTGTTCACGTTGATTTTTACGTGTTTCATTAAGTTCCCAATCATCCTTGTGATGAAAATATTTCTTATCAGGAATGCTCTCTATTTTAATGTTTATTTTTAAATTCTCACTCCATCCATCACTGTATACAATTCCAGAACCATTAGTTTCTTGACCAGGTAATGGTGCTGTTTTTTCTACTGTTATTGTTAACCCATCAACACTAACTTTAAATACGCCTTCTGTAGGGAAATCACTGCCACCACCAGCAGCATTTGAAGAATTAACAATTGGTTCAACAGCAATTCTCTGATAACTAGGATCTATATCAGTATAATCTACCATTTTTACATTGACTTCACTTGGTCCTATCTCAATAGTTCTGGTTTCAAATGGAGGAACTTCATTTAATTGGTCACGAAGAACAACCATCTTATCATAATCTCCAACGATGCTATCATAATTATTACTTAATTTACCATGTGTATTTTCCCAAGCTTGTGCTTGTTTCAATAATGGGTCAATTTGTTTTTTAATAACTGCCTGTGCATATGCTTTTTTATCATTCTTATATGCATCATCCTCACTCAAATTTGTATTATCAAAACCATAATCATTCCAAAAATGTGTGTTTTGAAATCCCTCTAAAGTTGCTATAGACCCATTATTTTTATTTATAAGTTTATTGTTTGAAGTAAAAGACATTTGTTGTTTATATATATATTAAATTTATTTTTTTTTTATAATTACTAAACCTAAAATAGCAAAAAATATAAAACATGGAATTAATGAAACCCTTGTTTTTTTATTATTTTCCATAAATATTTCATCTTTTTCTGAAAATCTAACAGTTTTTTTATTTTTATTACTAAACGATTCATGTAAATTATATTTTTTTATTCCAGTATATTTTTGTCTTGGATGTTCTCTTAAATCTGTACTTCCATATAATTGAAATTTATTTAATAATACACTTCCTTCTTCTCTTCCTGCTGCAATAATAAATTTTACACTTTTATATCTATCTATACTATTTATTGGAATTCTTTCACTATTTTTTTCGTAATCAATGTTTAAATTTCTTGATATTAATTTCCACGTTTTTTCTTTTTCTGAAAATCCTAATAACCAATACGATTTTGGTTTTTTATTATTATCATTAAATTCTAAATAACTTTCATATATATAATATGATTTTGGAAATATAATCTCTATGCTTTCACCTGGATATGATGCCGTTAAAACATGAGAACCTCCATTTTGTGTATTATATTTAATTTTATTACTAGAATTTCTTTCACCACTATAATTATGTATACAACTACCATCTTTATATGTATCTCCGCCACATACTGGTGAATCATTATCTTTCGCTGATGTACTTGTTAATGGGTCGTCTGCTTTATTATTATATTCTCCTAATGTTGTCCATGATGACGTTGATTGATTATCAAATAAATTATTTAAATCATCTGAATTGCCTGTTGATTTGATACTACATATTCCATATGTTTTTGAATTTAAATTTGTATCATGTATTGTAGATTTACCATTTATTGATTGAAAATTTACTCCAAGATTGGATACATTTGGTATTAGTTCATACATATATATTATTATATATATATATATTTTTTTAATCTAATTCATAAAAAGTATAATAAAGTACACTGGCGGTTAATGCAGTCCATAACATTCCAGACATCATAGTTCCAGTATATGATAAATGAGAATTTGCTGAATTTGTGCCATCTAAGAAATATAATTCTCTTAATTGCATATCCATTCTATCACGAATTTTTTTAAACTCTTTGATGTTTGTACTTAATAATGTTGCATCTGCATTATATTGCTCAAGATTTTTCGTTTTTGTAAGTGAATTACTTATATTATCTAAATTACTTAATTCATTTTGCAATGTAGTTGATATACTTGTTAATGCAACTAACCCATTTTTATAAAAACTTAATTGATTTCCGACAATATCAAATGCCACATTTGCTGCAGAACCGATTGCACTTCCGGTATCTTTAAATTCTGGTAATATATCGTCACTGCCTCCTTCGGCTTTTTTATTAATAAAATCATAAGCTACTACATTATCACCACTTCCTCGTTGGTCATAAAATGTAACTTGCAAAGCATTTAATTCAAGTTTTGATGATCCAAATGCAAATGTCATAGCAGTTATTTTACCAGCAAATTCATGTAAACCATGTAACCCTCCACCATTCTCACTTTCTAATAGTTCACCAGTATTTTCATCATATTCATTCGCTAATGTAATTATATGTTCACCACTGTGATTTCCAGACTTAGGTGCAAATACAACACCATCTACCTGTTTAGTAAAATTTTTTGCTATGGCTACTTCTCCAGCACCTTCATCACCTTCTTTTATACCTTTAAATGTAAAACCTTGCCATTGGTCAGTACCAGATGATGAACTTTCAGCAACATTCATTTTTATAACAACTTTAGTAATTAAACGATGATAATCTGTTTTTGGCCAACATGTTCCTTCTGTATCATCAGCTGATTTTTTAATACTACGTTTATTATCGTTTATATGTAAACCATTACAATGAATATATTTTGCATATTCTGCATTAAATTGATTTATATAAGAAACTATATTTTTTTCCATGGTAATTGCATCTTGTGCAGTTACTGGGTCCTGTGATGGAAGTGGTTCTTCAAAACCTTCTCTAATATATTTACCAGAAGGTCTTTGTTTATGTCTACGTTTAATAGCAGAATTTATTTGACTTGGAGGAGAAATAACTTTTTTGGCTTTAGGTTTTTTTATGTTTGCAAAACTTTCAAATAAATTTAAACCATCATTATTAAAATTCTCTGTATTTGTTATCATATTAGATAAATGAATTCCTTGAATATCAGGAGAATTAGTATAAATGCCATTAAACATAGAGTTATCTATAGTTGGTCTCATATTTGTAAATCCTTGTGGTTCAATGGGTCCTTGGAAGAATGAAGTTCCTCCACCGTCAATCGTTGGTACTTTGCCTACTGTACCAAGAATATTCCATTTTGCAATATTAAATTTACTTCCACCATATAATTCTTCTACAATCATTCTAATAGTGCGACAACCTACACTGCTTACATCATATTTATGAACATTTCCTGGTAAAGGTATAGGCTTATACATAGCTTTTTCGGCATCTCCAGGGAATGCTGCAACTAAATCATAACCAGCACCCCATCGAAGCATACCATTTTTAGGTTTTGCTCTTTCCCGTCTTGTTTCATGTTGAATAAAATCTCTCATTTCTTTATTATTAACATTAAATTTAGAAAATAAAATACCTGGTTTTTGGGAACCAGCTGTTTGTGGGAAAGATTTTTTATTTACAAACTCTATTTTTAAGCTGTCTAAACCACTAACATATATAGTTTCTTCTTGTTCAATTTTTTTGGCGGTATAAGAACTAAATGTCTGTCCATTGATTATTATATTAAAATATTCAAAACCATATATTCCTGAAAATGAAAACTCAATTTTTGTAGTATATGCAGTACCAAAATCATAGGTGGCTAAAAATTTCCATGTTTTTAAATTATCAGGTGTATCTTGGTCATCATCGCTGCATACAATTGAAACTTTTTTAGGGATTTCACGTTGTGATGAAGTATTATAATTATTATTTCTCACTTGAATAGACATATCACTAGGAAAAGCAGGTGTTGGGAAAGTAATTTGACACCATGACCCCGATATAGCTTCACCACCTAAAACTGGTGTTAAATATTTTGTGGATGCATGACCTCCTCCTTGATATACACTAGTATATGAATTTGCTAATACATATGGGTCTTGAACATACTTGTAATTTTCTCTATCTGCTATATTCATATTTTTTCCGTCTTTTACTTGACAGTGCCAAAATGTCGCTAAACTTTTATCAAATAATTTAACTGCATTAAATGCAAAATCTTGATGAAAAAAATCACTTTGTGATATTACTTCACCTCCTTTTAATAATCTTACAGTATCACTCAAATGTTTAAAATCAGGATTTGCATCTATTAAAGTATTAATTTTTGCTTGCTTTGACATTATATAATATAATTCTATAAAATATATTATATTACTAATTTCTACTAAATTAAATTAATTATATTTTGAATAATCTGTTTTAAAAACATTTAATTCATTTACTGGTTCTGAAGCCTCATTTTGAACCATATTTGTAAATGATTCCTCTGTTATTACTTGATGTTCGTTTTTAACATTCATGTTTTCAAACCCTTCGGGTTCTGTTAAATTTTGAATTGCGCCATTACGTAATTTTTCGACTGCATCATTATTTTGGATACCACAATTACCATCCATACTAATACATACTTTTCCTCTAATTAAGAGTTGCCCAATCGCGGCAAAATGATAACCATAAGTTTCTTTTACAACTAATCTAAAGATACTATAACTTTTTGGTGTGACAACTTGTTTAGTCGCACCACCTAGAGGATTTTCATCTGTTTGTTTTACAAAAGCATCCACGCTGTCACCACTAACTGTGTTCTCAGTTAATTCTTTAGAATATTTATTATCATTCTCTGAATCTATTCTAGTCCAGGTTACACCATCGTTTGAACCTAATAATACATAATGTTTTGGCATTTTTGCTACCTCCATAACAGGTTTGCGAGGATTAAATTTTGCAGGATGGATTGAATAGGTAGTTACAAAGATTTTATATGGATATTGTATTTGTATCCATTCACCAAAATGTTCAACTTGTTCAGTCTTATCACTTGGGTCTAATTTTGCTTCTTTTGTAACGTGAACTATATATTTTTCATGTTGATTTTTCATTAATCTTCTATTACTTGGTCGTTGTTCTTTATTATAATAACCTGGTCCGGAAGCAAGGTTTTTGCCTTTTCCAATTTGTTTATAATTGGGATCTAAATAATTTCTACTTCTTTTCATCTTATACTTACTACCCCATTGATAAGGTGTACACCAAAATGTACTTGGATTTCCATCAAACGCTCTTTTTGCCCCCCAATGCCAAGCATGACTAGAATCTGAAAATGTATATAACCCATTTTTGAATTTAGCTGTCTCTTCAGATTTATCAACTATAAAATCGCGTCTATTTAATTTAATTTCCCGTGGCATAATGCCTTTTGCTACACCGTATACTGAAAATGCGTTATCATCATTTCTTTCTAATGCACCACACCCAGCAGTACCAGCTGAAATTTTCAATTCATCAACCGGTTGACATACAGAGGAACATTCACTATCTTCAACTCTGGCTCCTTGTACTTCATTCCCAATATAACAATTATCACCATTTGATGATTGTAAGGCAAAAAATTTATTATTTTTTGCTTGTCTTAAACATCCTGCTTGTGTCATTGAACCCATGCGAGGACCACGTGATACAACAGGTTTTGTACTATTTTTCTTATAACATCCTAAATAATTCCATTTTAATTCTCCAGACATTTACTATTTATATAATATATATTTATATAAATACATTAAAAATTATTCAAATGCTTTCCTAATAATAACATAAACTAAAAAAGCCGATCCAACACTTAAATTAATTGAAGTAATTGCTGATTTTTTAAAATCTTTTCCATTATCTAAATATAATTGACCTGATGCACTATAATCATTGTCTTTATCGTATAAATTTTTTACTTTACTATAATTTTTACAATTCGCTACTTTTATACAATTGTCATTATTTGTATTAAAGTTTGTATTATTACAACTAGTGTCCCATCCAATATCATTATAATTTAATCCGTTACATTCTATTTCTAATGCATTAATTTCACTTGGTAATTCATCATTATGTTGGGCGGATTTATAAAAAAAACTATTTGGATTATGATTAAATACTATATTTTGATTGTTATATTCTAAAGTACCGGCTGATGGCATAATATATATATATTTACATTTTTTATACACATATTCTATAATATGCTGCATTCATAGAATTTACACTTTTTCTATTAAATTCACAAATCTGTCCAGGTCTAACACATAATGCCAAAGCTTGAGGGTCAAATCTAGATATTTCTGGTAATTGTTTATTATTATTAATATTATATTTAATTAGAATTTTTTCCTTTTCTATGTTATCTAATACCCTGCATTCTGGTACTAATGTATGATTTAATATATTAAATTGTAATCTCGCGATATTATGAACAACTATAAATATTCCGTCTGTGTCATAAATATATTTTAATTTATTTATTAAATTATCATTCGGTTCCTCATTTATTATTATTATTAAATCATCGTCTTTTGTTAATGTATTATCTATATAATATAAATCTTCTATTGTCTCATCTAAAGTATTCTGCCATCTTACTTGTTTACTAGTTAAACTGTATTTTATATATACTTTCTTATTTTCCTTTGTTTTTAGTAACATATCTAATTGATTATTATTTAACATAGCATCTATTTCATTTACACTAAAATCTATATGTTCATCTACTTCATATCCTTTAATATTTAAAATTTCAAGAATATTCTTTCTTGATTTATATATTTGATTTATTGAACTATTTGCACTCGACATTATAATATATATTTATACTTATTTTTAAATATATATTTGTCAATCAATTTTTTATACTTTTTTATAATTTTTTTATTACTAATTTATTAAAATCTATTTTACTTTTATCTGTTATTTCTTCATGGCCTCCTCCGGTTACTTCTTCCTTATTTTTTTCTTTATTATCACTCTCCATTCCGGCAAATAATACATTACTCCCTTCTTCTTTCTCGGGTTTTACAACATTATCTGAATTTTCACCTCCTGCATTCATTATTTTAAATACAGGTGCTATATTTATTGTCGGAACCGTTGAATTGTTTGCTTTCTCTTGATTATTTCTTACTATATTTCCTCCTCCTTGTATATCTGTTGAATAATCAACCACTGGGAATATATCAAAATCTTTTACTACTTTTATTAATTCTTCATTTGTTAAACCTTCGTTATCTTCTGTATAAATTGTAATCCAATTATCATCCTTATTTTTTATTGTCCACAATCTCTTTGGTTTTAAATCTGTTCTTAAATATACTTTATCTGATATCATAAACTCTGGTGGATAATCTGGTGAACCTGGATAACCAGGTGAATTTGAAACATATGGTGAAAGTGGATTATATTCTGGACTATTATCAGATGGTGCCCATGGTGGACTATCATCTTTACTCATCATTGATTCAATATCATCCAATTCTTTAGACCCTGGATACGGTTTATTAGGAGGTGGCGGTACATATGACATATCATCATCCGAATCCATTGCAGTAACGCCGGGTGCCCATGGTGGACTATAATCTTCATCTGGATATTCTGCAATTGGTATTTGTTTATCTATTATAGGTTTTGTCCATGATGATTCACCTGTTTTTATATTAAACCAATATAGACGATTTTTTTTTGTAGAATATTCCTGTTTCCATCCTTCTTGTATTAAATCTTCATCCATAAATAAGTTAGATTGTCCAGTTAATAAAAAGTCATCATATTGTTTTCTAGCTTCTTCCATTGATGCATTTGGATATTTCTCAAAATATTTTATATAAAATGGATTGTTTCTGAAATCTTTATCATCTTCATCATTTTTCTCTTTCTCTCTATGCTGCATAAAACCTGTAGTTCTCCTTGTGCGTAATTTATTTTCATTTGTTGCAATTACATCATCTACCGCATTTTCAATATTTACAGGTTTGTTAATTAATTTACTAATATTATCAGAATAAAACATATTATCAAAATTATTAATGTTATCTTCAGTTATTATTCGCATTTTTATATTACAGGTTCCTAATTCTTGTTCTAATAATTTAAATGAATATGGTACTCTTATTATACTAAAATCTCTGCCATATTTTGTCTTTTTTACTAAATCTGCAGAGAATTTTGTTACATTTACCCAATTGGCAGGACCATCTGATAATACACTATAAAATAAATCTTTATTTTCATTATAAATAGCAGGTACACCAGTTTGATTACATACTGCCATAAAATATTTATCCCCTCTTTCCATCATAGATTCAGTTAAAAAATTGGATGCACCATGTGATATTAAAACATCTCTCTCCATCTCTCCAATTCTTAAACCACCATCATTTGCACGTCCAGATACAGGTTGTCTTGTTAATGCTGTATTAGGACCTGTGGCTCTGAAATTTATTTTATCTTTTACCATATGTTTTAATCTCATATAATAGGTTGGACCAAAAAATACTTCTGTTTCAATTTGTTTTCCAGTAAATCCATCATATAATATTTGTGTTCCGCTTGAATGATATCCATCTTTGACTAATAATTCAGCAAATAATTTAAATTTATTATTTTTATTAATAAAGGCGGTACAATCAATAAAACCACCATTTAATAAACCAAATTTACCTGTAATAGATTCAATTAATTGACCTACAGTCATTCTTGATGGTAAAGCATGTGGATTTATTATCATATCTGGTTTTTGTCCATCTTTTGTAAATGGCATATCTTTTTCAGGTATAATTAAACCAACAGTACCTTTTTGACCACATCTTGAACCCATTTTATCACCAATTTTAGGTGATCTAAATTCTCTAACTTTTACTTTTGCAATTCTTTGACCTTCTTCATTCTCAGAAATAAAAGATTTATCAACAATGCCTATTTGCCCTTTTTTTGGCTTTTTTGACATGTCATAAAAATAATCAGAATTTTTACTATCAGAACTTAACATACCAATAATTGCGGTTTCATCATTAACTTCGGTATTTTCAGATGCAATACCATATTTATTTAATTTACTGTAGTCTACATCTTTTGTTTTGCCTACAACATTATCAATATCTTCTATATTATAAAATTTAATTTCATTTGTATTTTCATTATTAATTGATTTCTCTTCATGAGCTTCATAACAACTATAATATGTTGTATTAAATAAACCTCTATTTAAGGATGCTTCATTTATTAATACAGCATCTTCTACATTATAACCAGTATAACACATTACAGCAACCATTACATTTTCTCCATAACAATTTTCTTCAGAATTAATATGTTCCATATATCTAGATTTTACAATTGGTATTTGTGGTGAATTTAATACAACAGATGTTTTATCCATTCTCAATTGATAATTAGTACTATATAATGAACAAGCTTGTCTACTTTGTCCACACGAGAACATATTTCTAGTTCCTGGATTATTCTCTGGATAAATAATTAAATTCCCCATAACTCCCAATATAAATGATTCGTGAATTTCCATATGTGTATATTTTTCTTTTTCGTTTTTAAACATATTAGAATTTAAAGCGATTAATGCATCTTCTGTTTCATTACTATCTATATATTCAATAATACTTTTATCTACAGTAAATCTTTTATTTTTGAATATATCTGTTTCACTGTTTGCAACGTTATATAATTCATCTAACTCATAAAATTTACAATCATTTGGATTAAAGTCTGTAGTTTTAAATTTATTAAATCCACATATTAATTGTTTCCATTCAAAATCATTATTATCTAATTTATCTTTAATATTTACATGGTCAAATGATAGTTTATTATTATCAACATAGAATAAAGGTCTACATAATCTACCAGCGTCAGTATACATAAATATTGTATTGCTTGATATATTAAAAGTTACACTAATAAATATGGGTATTAAAGCATTTCTTCTATATATTTTAATTTTATTAGTAGATTGAATAGGATTATCTAACATACCTATCCAACAACCATTAATAATTACTTTTGTTTTGTTAGATAATTCATGAAAAGAACAATCTTCTATTAATTTTAAAGAGATATATTTTAAACACCATTCTATTAATGGTTTTCTTGATATATCTTTAGTTATATATGTTGAAATAGATAAATGTTTATGTAAACCGATATTACCACCATCTGGTGTATCTACTGGATCAAAAAATCCCCATTGACTACCATTAAGTAATCGTGGTCCAACTACTTTTGCGGTAGAATCTAATGGTAAATTTGTTTTTCGTAGATGACTTAACATGGAATTATGTGATAATCTATTTAAATCTTGAACAACACCTACTCGTTTTGTATGTTTCTCTGAACCCCATGAACCTTTAAATGCATCTCGAAACCCTTTTTCAAGTATTTTTTTTGCAAAAGCATTTTTATAATGATTATTAATAAGTCCTTGTAAATTATTTTCGTATATAGATTGATTTGTAGTTAATGGAGTATCAAAATATACTCTTATATGTTTTAATTGTTTTCTATAATATTCTAAAAATAAGTCATTAATAAGAGAACCAACCAATTCAACACGTTTATATTTATAATTATCTCTATCTGTAGGTAATTCATCGCCAGTATATACTTTTAATAATTGTAAAACAACATGTCCAAGATATAAAGCCTTTTGTTTATATAATGTTTCACCAATATGTGGAAACAGATAATCATTTAAAATTTCCCAAACATATGGTACAGATTTTTTATATTTACTTAATGTTGCAATATATTTTAAAGCCATTTTTTGAGTATAAATACCTCCACTATCATGTACAGATGGAATGAAAAGATCAATAAGATTTTTATTTTTATCTAAATCCAATAAACAATGAGTAATAATATCTTTATCAGAAATCACACCTAATGCACGAAAAAGAATAAAAAGGGGTACTGGTTTTTTAACCTGTGGAATATTAACGACAATATTTTTATTACTTAATTTAACACCAGGTGCAACTAATTTTACAGATAATGTTCTTTTTGGTTTTGATACTTTTTCAGATACAGAACGCATTTCAGCTGAATATAAATATTTATCATCGTTATCTTTTTTGATATATAACATATTATCTGCGAATTTTTCTTGAGATACTACAGTTTTTTCTTTGCCTTCAATGATAAAATAACCACCAACATCATTTCTACATTCACCCATTGAACTGCGTATTTCTTTTGGTAATCCATTTAATATACAGAAATTTGATTGTACCATAATTGGAAATTTTCCAATATATATTTTTTCCAATATCATGGTCCATTCTTGTACATTACCTTTTAAAGATTTTTCTGTCATTTCTCTTAATTGTGCTGTTTCCATAGCAGTTAAATCAACAGCGGCTAATTTACGAGTAGGTTTTGTACCACCATCCATTTTAAATTCTTCATGTGGCATAGTATTATTTTCATTTTTTACATTATTAATTTTATCTTCACTATGAATATATTCATAACTACCGCCTATAATTTCAGGTGCTTCACCATCTTTTAATATTCTTTTAAAAACAACTTCAACATCACAATGTATAGTCATGGAATAAGACATATTTCTTAAACGACAATCATTTGGATACATATATTTTGAAACATCATTCTCATATAAAACAGGTTTTCCAAAATTTATTTTTTTGCCATCCTTACCACCAATATATAATTCGCATGTATTTCTATATTCATCCAATTTATCATCATATGTTGTCATTAATGAAATAGGATTTTCCTCTTTAAAAATATCATAAATTTTATTTTCAAAAAAATCATTATATGAATCAATATGATGTTTGACTAATGTTTGATAATTGCCTTTAAAATGACTATTAATAATATTCCATAATTTTTGATCGTCCATAATAATATATAAAATATATTATATATTATATTTATACTTGTTGTGCAATAAAGTTTTTAATTATTATTATATGCTGCAGATAATTTGCATAAATTACGTACATAAGCTAAACTAGTGTCTTTATTTGATTCTTCTAAATCACGAAGGGGTTCTCTAATGTTGTTAATAAAAATTATTGCTTCCTTAGATTTGGAACTATCACCAATTTGTTGTAAATCTTCAGAATAATCACGGTCTATAAAAGCCTCTAATGGTGAATTCATAATTTCATGAAAATATTTTTCATTCACATATTGTTTCCATGTAACTATTGTTAATTTGGGTGACATCTTAGTAAGTAAATTAAAAGCATTTTTATATTTCTTTATTTCACCATTTTCAGGAAAAACTACAGATAATTCTTTCAAAAAATCCTTAAATGTATTATTAAATGCTTCCAAAATCACAGATGAAGGTGGTTGTGACATATTATAAGTTTATAATATAAAAAGAACTACGTCTTTAAACTAATTAAATAAAAAATATTAAAAATCCATTTGTGGAGGAGGTCTTTTATTTTCTAACATATTATTACGTTCTTGTTGTAATGTATCTATAGTTACACTAGTATCTATTTTATCTGCTTTATAATCATCTGCAGGTGTATGAATAGTTATATTTTCTATATCAGCTGATACATAATTTCCAATATTTCTTCTTCCTCCCATACCTTTTGCACTTAATTCATCTGGATTTAAATCATATGATGTAAATCTCTCAGATGACACAAAATTATTTCCACCAGAATTTATTGCATAACTCATTGGTTCACCATTAAAATTTTCAGCTTTATTTGTATCAGATATTATATAAGGTTTTAATTCATTTATTATCTCATCGCCATACAAAATGCGATATTGTTGTTTTACTAATAATAATGCCGGTACACTATGTAAATTTGGAGGCTTTATTATTTTTGTTCCATTTTCAAGATGTATAAATACTTCATTTGTATTATTTCCAGAAGATCTCTTATCAATTGAAACAAAACTAATCTTTTCTTTTAAGTTTTTGCATCTAGATAATACTAATAATAACTTTTTTGAGTGCTTACAATAATTGCTATAATATAAAATGTCCATTATATATTATATTATTTAATATTAATTTTTTTATAGAAACGAGCTTAATCTAATGATTTTGTACATATTGAATAAAATAATCTATTTTGAAAATAAAATATTCCATATGTCATTATCATTACAAAAATACCTCCCAACAACTTTCCTTTTTCTTTTTTCTTTGTATCAGCACCTAGAATTATAAATAAACTAGTTAATAAGATTATTACTAAAAATATAAATCCAATTATTTGTAAATAATAAAACCACAAGCAATATTCTTTTGAAAGAGGAGAAAATAATCCTTCTAAATCCATTATATAATTAATTTATATATTTATTCCATAATATTGTAATTTAAATAATATAATTGTTGAATTGGATCATATGTTTCAAAATAATTATATATTTCTGCTTTATTCATAATTTTTTTTGTTCCTGTTAAACTCGGTAAATATATATTATGATGTATTCTATATACATGGTAAAAATATTTTTTATTTACTTTCTCACCATTCTTTTGTATATAAAATGATAAATATGATTGATGCAAATTTGTTAAAAAATTTTTATATTCTATATAAAATTTATAAAAAAGATCTTTATATTGCGGAAAAAATTCTAAAAATTCCTTTACTTTTCCTATTTTTTTTAAACATAAATATTGATATTGTAAATTTGGATTATTTCCTCGCAAATTTTTCATTTTTTTATATGTTTCATTTATATTATGACTTCTTTCTCCTGTTTTTTCATTAAAATACATTAAACCTACCATTAAATCACAATTATCTTTTGTATAATTCAATTCCATTTTATTAAAATCATTCAACTTTTCTATTATTTTTGGAAAATATATTAGACCTTCTAATGTTTTTATACTATCCATATTCTTAACATCTTTTAAACATACATATTTCACATTATTATTATTTAATTCAAATACTGCTACCAAATATACTTTTGGTTCTATATTATTCAATACTATGTGATTATCAGGATGTTGCAATACAAAACTATAACAATGATTTTTTGATAAATTATTTGTTAATGTTATAAAACTCTCATCTGTATCTAATCTTAATCCGTCATAAAACATTTTTTTAAATGTCAATTGTTTATCTTTTCCATATTTTTTATCATACCCATTTCTATAAAAAAAGTACTTCCCACCTACAGAACCTTTTGTACATATATCCCATTTTTTACCTGTATAAAATAAATTTACCATTGTCCCCTCTATTATTTCTGTTACTAATAAATCTTCATTTTTTAAATCATTCTCTATTTTAAATTTATCGTATTTTATTGATTTCGGTAGTGAATTTGAAACTAAATTATTATTACCATTAAATAATACACTTCTATAATTTTGTATTTCTATATTCTCTTCATCCATTTTATCTTTATCATAATTAAACATAGTATATATTTCCCCATCCAACTTAATAGATTTCTTTTTAATACCTTCGATATTTATATTGGGGTTTAATTCATAACTAATAATATCACAAAACTCCATAATTATTATATATTTATTTATATTGTCTAAGCTTTAATAGGTTTATTTAATATGTTTAAAAATAATTTATTTTATTTAATATTATATATATATGTCAAAGTTAAATACAAGAATTATATTAGAATTAGGTGATATTATAGAAATAACTGCACCTGATAACAATTCTATTCACAATCATAATTATTATATTGATTATATCGATTCTAATAAAATGAAAATTATTTCTTTGTCTGATTGTAGCAATTATATTATTAATTATGATAAAAATGGTATGTTTTCAGACGAAAATATTAAATCTATTTCAGTTTTAAGTCGTAGTGAACATCAAGGTTTCTCTAGACAAAATGGTCTTGTTGAAAATGTTTGGGTTGAAATCAAATTCACAGGTGATATTCCCACAATAATTACTGGCGAAATTACTAATCTTATTGAAGATATGATTGAAATTACTACCTATCCTGATTTAGATATAATTTTTATTGATTTCGGTTATAAAGGTCTTCCTGAAGATATTCCCATTGATTACATTAATATTTCTGAAAAACCATCTACATTATCACATATATCTTCATTATCACAACTAAAAGAACACATTGATACAGGTACTTTAGATGAAATGCCTAATGAAGAATATGCTAGTATAGAATTATTAGATAATGGCGAATCACTTATTTCAATACCTGAAAATAGTCCCAATGATATTAATTTACGCAATGAATTATCCAAATTATATAGTGAAGCTAATAATTTTATATTCGGTAAAAAATTAGGTAAAGTCAGACAAGCTGTAGAAAAACCCATTGAAGAGCAACGTTTTGATATTAATACACAAGTTGATGATTTATTAGATAATTTAAGTTCTAATTACCCTAATATTCAAAATAATGAAGGTGTTAAAAAAAATATTCATCGTATTATTACTCGCTTTAAAGAATTAAGAACCGAATTCTCTAAGTTTGACGAAAATAATACTATTTATGATGTTAATTTAAAAGAATTTTATTATAAACCTCTTGTCGAATCATTAAATAAATTAAATAAACGATTATTATGGATTATTCCTGTTGTTACGTCTACTAAATTTATTTGTATCGAAAATGATGATATTACTTCTAATGATACCCAATATGTTACCAATAACGGTCTAGATGAAATGATAAAATTCCAGAATAGTTATTATGTTAATAAACAAAATAATATTAACTATCAAACTATGATTAATACAATTCATAATACATTTAAACCTTTCGATGAACCAGATGATTGTAATTTAAATTCTGTTATTAATATTAATAATGTAAATGATTCTTTTGAAGCTGTTATTGAAAATTTTAATGATTTCAATAGTTCTATCGTTAATAAAGAAGCTGTTAAAAAAAGAAAATATGTTATTCAAAAATATAATCTTGGCATTTCTTCTTTTAAAGAAACTTATAATAATCATGTATCCACATATGAACAACACAATGTTACTAATAATGATAAAATGTTTTTAAAATCATTTATTACTTTACCATATGAAATTATGAAATTCTCTAGAATTAATTTAAATACCGCCTCTATTCTTGATAAATCTATATATAATCAAAATTTCCTTCTCTTTTTTAAATTGCTTCATAAAAAAACTAATATTGTTACTAATATTACTAATGATTTCAATAATGAAAATAATTATAAAACTTATAAATCAGTGTCTAATAATGATATTGATATATTAAAAGATATTAATCATTTTAAAATTAATCATGACCTTTTTGATACTTCTGATTATAATCGCTATCTTGAAACCATTATACCAAAAACAAATAATTTATTAGAAATTATTAGAAATCAAATTAAAGATTGTTATTCTGTTAATAAAATTCTTGATAAATTAGAACCGTTCCTTATTTACAAAGATGATATTACATATCAACAATATAACAGAATGCGATTTTTTATAAAAGAAAATATTCAAAAATTAAAAGAAGAAAAGGTGAAAAAAGAAACTATTTTTAATAAACTAAGAAAATCTAATATTATTATGAAAAATGAAAATATAATCTCTAATATTTTGCAAGATAATGACGAACTACATGAACAATTAAATAAAAATTACTCTTTTGGTGATAATAATACTACTAGTGAAACATTAAATAAAATATATACTTCCGATTCTTCTCTTTTATTTAATGCTTTGTTATCTACGCATATGAATGTTCTTAATACTCCCAAAAGTTTAATTGATATTATTGAAAAAAGTGATATGGATTATATGAATGATAACAATGCATATACTGAAGACTGTTTCAAACGTTATCTCGCTAAAAAATATACTAGTTTTGACAATTTACAAAATGATAATAATATTGATATATTCTTTGATAAAGAGTTAGACGACAGTCCATATCATTTATTAGAACAATATGAAAAAGAAATAAAAAATATGAATAAAAATGATGCCATTGATTTTTTAAATCAAAATTTAAAAGAAAAACATGATGTTCACTCTGATATATCTCTTGATGTCGCTACTATTTTATATAATAAACAAAAACCTGTATCTGAAAATCATTATGCTATTGTAGAAGTAAAACCTAAAATGATTGACCCTAATTCTATTGATGAGCCTTCTATTAAAAAATTAATTGAAAATGAAGAAGATATTAAAACTAAAAAATTCTATTACAAAAGAATTAAAAATATATGGGTAAAAGATGAATCTATTAATGATTTATCATTTTTTGATACTAATGAATTATTTTGTAATATTAGTAGTAAATGTTTTAAAAATACTAAAAATAATGTATGTGAAAATGATAATGATACTATTAATAGAATTAAAGAATATAATAAAACTGACTTATTAAATGAATTTGATAAACGTTATACTATTAATGCGGATGAATTACAAAAACAAAATTTGAAACGTGTTAACCATTTTAATAATATGCTTACTATGAGAAAAATGATTGATAACATAAAATTATATAAATCTAATAATTTCTCTGTTACATTAAGTCGTTTTGCTAATACTGACCCTGTTCCTAAATCACCTCATCTAGATAAACTTAATAAAATTATTAATGATAATGATTTTCTTCGTAAACAACAAAATATTATCAAATTTGTCGATAAATATACACGCAAATCTTATGAAGAAAATGAAACGTCTTGGTGGTTTTATTGTATTGATAGCAATATCAAAATATTACCCACATTCGTTTATAAATTAGCTTTTGCACAAATTGTTAATAATAATTATTTAGATACACTTAACAATATTGTTTCTACACAAGGTTATACTGAAGGTAATTGTATATTTGATGAACATTCCGATTGGAAAATTAAAAATGCAGACTTTATAAATGAAGAATTATATACTGAAAGCGGTCAAAAAGTTGTACATCATGATATCATTCAACAAAATATTAGCATTGTTGATAGTAATTTACCAAAAACTTTTGAAAATAAAACTAGTGAAAAAATTTATAATGTTTTTAATGCTATTTCTGATAATATACATATTACAAAACAATCTATTGAATCTGAAGTACTTCATATGTCTAGTGAACTCGTCGAAAAAGAAATTTTATCAAAAACTAAATATGATATTAGAGCTAAAAAGAAAAAAGAAAAAACTGATAAAGACTCTATCCCTTATTCCCAATATTATGATGAAACACTCCTTTTTATTGTCTCTTCTGTATTATTAGTTTATATTCAAACTTTAATTCCTAGTGTTATTATTAAACGTTCCTTCCCTGGTTGTACTAGATCATTTTCTGGTTTCCCATTAGATGGTGTTGAAGATTTCACCGGTATCAAATATATTAGTTGCGTTATCTCCAAAATTAAATCACCATATGAACCATGGAATTCTGTTAAAAAATATAGTGAAAAAATTCTCGCCAATCGCATTAAAAGCATTATTGAAAACATTATTATTAAAAGAACCGATGTTAACGAATTAATCCGTTTAAAAAAAGAATATTTAATATTAAATCCTGACCAAATTATTACAAAAGACGTCGGTGTTGAAAAATGGAATACCTTCTTACCACCATTAGTTAATAATATTAACTTACCAAAAAATATAAGTAATGTATCCCCTCAATTTATTAAAGAACTTCATCAAAATATTTTAAAATCTAGACCTGAACAATTTAATATGATTAATACTATTACTAGTAAAAATTTTAGGTTCGGTTTATCTATTATACAATCTATTAATGAAATTATTAAAAATGAACCTCTTTTATTAAATACTGTTACTCTTATACCATATGTCGATAATGCTTGTTGTAATGAAGATACTGAAGTTATTAACACTATCGATTATTTTATTAATAAAGATGATAGCATTAAACGTGAAATTAAAGCGGTTGAAACCAATTCTATTATTTTAAATAATATTAAACAGTCTTCTAAAGCATGCATATTAATTCATGAAGATAAAGAAGGCACATTATATCCAAAACTTGATTTTAAACATTCCGAAGAAACTATTTACATTACTATTATACATCATTGTCGTTATGACACTATTTATGATGTACCTATTGATTATAAATCGGTATGTGACGAAAAACCTGAAGGTTACAATGCTTCTGCAACCATTGAAGAAAAAATAGTATTTTTAAAGAAAAATGGTCGCAAATTCACACCTGAAATGTTAAATCGTCTTTTGATGATTATTAATAAAAAAAATAGTATCGTCTACAAAGAACAACTTAAAATATCTCCTGTACAACCTCTAAAAGATTTTTTACTTACACTCGATATTAAATCTGAATGTATTATTGAAGAGAACTTAAGAAAATTAATTTTAAATGCATTAAATAATTATAAAGCCGATAAGTTTTATTGTGAAGTAAATGATGATATTAGAAAACTAAAAAATTACCTATTTAATTGTAATAAAAAAATATTAGTCCAAATTCTTGAGTTTTTATATGAATATGGCTCATTAAATAAAAATAAGTTTGATAAAATTAAACAAAAATTATTTGATATTGTTAAATGGGATATTGATACTGATAATCATTCTTATTATGATAATGGCCTTCATAATATATTAAATTATGTTAAAAATACTGTATATGATTATACAAAATTCTATCCTAATATAATTTTAAATGGTAAAATTAATAACACTGTTCATAAACATTGGGGATTATCTGATAAACATAATAATGATATTTTAAATATTATCAATGAATATTATGCTAATATCAAGTCATTTATTAATGATGCTTCTTTACATAAAATTATTAACATGACTACTTCTAATTTAATTGATATTAATAATTTCATTAATCTTTTACCTATTAATACTCCATTTAAAGATAATGAAAATATTTATTGTACTTTATTTGATAAAGAAACTATCCTTGAACTTGGTAAATACTCTATATATTCCTGCTTATATGAATACATCTTATTATGTGATAATGATGAAATTTTTAATTCTAATCTTCAACATAATAAAGCACTTATTAATAATGAACGTAGAGAACCTGTTATTACACAAACTATCGCTGATGCTGACCCTTCTATTGAAGAAATTGTTATAACTACCGAAAAATGGCAACATATTAAAGAAAAAGTCGCAAAATTATTGTTATCTTTTATTAATATTGATAATGATAATAAAAGTAATGTTGACTTCTCATATCGCCAAACTAATCATTCTATGAAAAAATTACGCAATTCTGAAAAAACTAATATTGTATCCAAACTCGGTAACATGGAACAATCTGATAGAAAAATTGAAAATTTATTAAAACAATATAAACTTGGTCAATGGAATGTTTCTGAACAAAAAGGTTTCCGTAATTATGATAAAAATGCATATGATAATGATGCTTTGCTTAATGCTTTCCAAGATGATACCGAACAATCAGAACTTAACTTGGTTAATGATATGAATGAAACATTTATTGTTGATGGTGTAAATGGTATTCATGACGATGATGATATAATTGAAGATGATGAACAAGGTAGAAATTATGATATTTCTCATTTAGGAGAAGATTATTATGATGGACAAGATGGTATATATTCTGATGATGAAATGGGAGAATTTTCATAAATAATATATCCAAATATTATAATATTATGAAATTTAAAGGATTAATTGTATACCACAAACTCACTGTTTCTATTTTAATATTTTTAGCTATTTTTTTTATTATTCATCAATCAAAACCTGCGCTTATGTATGATAAAGATGGAGCATTTAGACAGTTCGGAGTCGGTTATAAACATAAAACCGTCATACCTATATGGTTAGTTTCTATTATGTTATCTATATTAACATATACTTTTGTGCTTTATATTATAGATATTATCTAATCTAATTAGTTTACTATTATATTTTTTTATAAAATATAATATTAATATTAATGAATTTTTTTAACAATAATGCTAATCCAAAATTAATTGATTTTGGTACTAAAAATTTTATTTCTAATAATTTAAGAGAATGTCATAATACACGTGTTTCTTATTATACATATATTTTTAATTTCTCTATATTCGCTCTTTTTATTTTTGTCGTTTTTATTGTACTTTATTCTCTTAGTACTTATAAAAAATCTAATGCTGATGTCGAAGAAAAAATGTTAAGTGATCAAGAATATATATTATCTAAAATTAAACATTATAAAGATACTAATCAAAAAAATAAATCATTATTGACTGACCTTCCGGTTGTTCCCCAAGATATCCCTGTTTATAATTTACCTAATAATTTATAATATGAAATAATATATTTAGATATATATATATAATGCCTCGTTCAAATAACTTGTGTCGTCGTAAATCTGTCAAAAACCCTAATAGATGTAAAAAAGTAAAGGGTTGCAAAGTAGCTAAGGGACCTAAGCGTACCTACTGTAGAAAAGCTCATAATAAATCTTCTAAGAGAAAAACCGCCAAGAGAAAAACAGCCAAAAGACGTTCTGAAGTATCAAGATTAAAAGGACATAATAAATCTCAAGCACGTGCTTTAAAACAATTACGTTAATTAATATAGTTGGTTAAATAATTATATAATGTTAAAATATTATATAATGAACATAGTTATTGAACAAAGAGAAGAAATATTTAAGAATAATAATACTGCACAAAGTGAATTATTAAAAATATTAGATAATTTACATAAATCCAGCGATACATTATCAGTAAATAAAAGTTTATTTGGTGATATAGATTTATCTGTATTAAAGGAATATGGTTTTAAAAATTTAAATAAAATTATTTTTAATAAAGGTAGCATTACAAGCATTACAAATGTTCCAACAAATATTGCTGAATTAAAAATAGCAGATAATTTATTATTAGATATAAAAAATTTACCCAATACACTTGAAATATTAGACATTGAAAATAATTATGTTTCAAATATAGATTTTTCAGAATTAATTAGTATTAAAAAAATAAATATTTCTCATAATAATTTTGAAAAATTATCAAATTTGCCTACTACATTTACTCATATAGAATGTAATAATAATAAAATCACATATATTAATCTTTTTGAACTGAAAAGTTTAGAGAAATTAAATGCATCTAACAATAAAATAACAGTTATTGATAATTTACCTGACAATATTACTGAATTGATATTAGAAAATAATCCAAATATACAATATCATAATACAAATGTATTACCACAAGTTACTGAAAAAGAAAGTGAAACTAATTATTATGATTGTTTAAATCAATATTTTAAATTAAAAAATGATTATGAAACAAAAATATTAAAATCAAAAAGAAAAATATATAATGATGCGATTAAAAAGGGTTCTGGTAAGGCTAGAGCAAAAAAATTAGTATCTACAGTAAAGCCAACATGTATATATTGCAAAAAAAATGTGGGTACATTATTTACTATTAAAAATAAAGTGCATAAGGCCATATGCGGTGATGGTGTTAATCCATGTCCACTTTTAATCGAAATAAATGCAGGTGATTACTTTAATTTAATAGAATATATTCAAGAATATTCAGAAATATTAAGAGATGTAAGGGAAGAAATTATTATTTTAAAATTAGATTCTTTATTTGACTATAATTCTAAAGATGTTACACTTAATCTTTATAATAAAAAATTGGATGAATATTCTGTACACAGTGAACAATTTGATAGTTTAATGGATAGATATAATGAATTATTTCAATTGAATGATGATTATAATAAAGAAAAATATATTCAAGTAAAGGATAATATGAAAAATATAAAAGAAAATACTGATATGGCTATTAAATTAATTAATGATTATAAAGAGAATAATAATAAGGAATTATTAATACAAGCATTAACTACTTATACTGATGAAATTATACCAAAAACAAAGAATAATAATTTGTTATTATTTAATAATATCTATATGGATTCTACTGATTTAAATAAAGACACTTTACACACCCTTGTTAAGGAAAAAGTATCATATTCTAATTTAGAATATTCATATGGTGAAAAACCAAATGTTAAATCTTTTAAAATAATCCCTTCTGGTGATACTCCTGTTATTAATGATAATAGTTTAAGTCCTATTATGGAAAGATTATTATAAACTAAAAATAATACAATATATATTTATTATATTATTTAACATTTATTAAAATTGCTTACGCCATCCCATACTAATCCCCATTCATTCGCCCATGTTCTCTTTTTGCATATTTCTGAACCGTCTGCTTTCCAATCTGATGATGCCATATCTATTGCCATTTCTTGTTCATCAAACCCTGGTGTATTACTAGAATTTAAAGCCAAACCTGTTCCATCTGCATTCATGGTGCCACCTCTATTCGGATGTTTATTAGTTGGTACTGTACATTCATTCCCATTTTGTAACCAATAATCAGGACATGTTGGATGGTGAGGCGGGAAATCTGCATCTTCTCCTTTTTTCGCTATTTCAATACCAAGCCATATTAGTGTTAAAAGTAATATAATTACTGCTATCATAACAACAATTGAATAAAATGAAGTATCTTTTGCCATTTATTATAATATATAATATTAGAATAAATTTTTTTAATGTTATAATATATTATATTATGGAATATAATTCTAAAGATACCACATCTACAATATTAGGAAAAGATTATTATAATGGAAGAGTTGATATTTTAACTGCACCTTCTTCTGATATTCTTTTTAAAATGAGAGAACAAACTAATCATATAAATGCTCCTTCAGATTATTCATCTGAAGCATTAAAAGGTGAATTTGAATGTAATAATTTAGCTAAAGTATTTTTCTCCAAAGAAAATATTCAAATCTTACAAGACCAATTAAAAACTGGTGTATATAAAAAATCAAAAAATGCTATTGTTATCCCTAATCAAAACATTAATAATATGAAAATTATTATGAGACGCACTTATTATCAATATGCTAATGATGCAGTTTCTGACAAGTCTGTAAAAAAAGAAATAACCCGTCTTAATGGTCTTATATTACAATCTATTATTCCTTCTGTATACAATGCTGCAATTTCTTACCAAAAATATCAACGTGATGTTAGTCAATTGCCTATGCCTATGCAAAGACCTAGACAAGTTGACCGCGATTTTAAACATCTTGAAATTAATAATTTTGTATCATTTGATGTTTAATCCTTTTTTTCTACTTTATATTTAAAATTTGTTAAATATACTGTCAATGATGTGCTCGCTAATAGAAATATATTTGATACTGTATTTGAACTCTCATATATAAACCATCCTAATCCTTTACATACTGGACTTACAGTAAGAAATGGACTTGTTATAAACCCATATACACTCCAATTCGTACAATATGTTGAATATAAATGTGCCGATAAATAATGCATAGTTGTCCATGATAAATATATAATTATCGGATTATAAATCTCTGGTGTTACGTATTTTGTTACTTCACTCATCATGTCATACATATTATTGTTATATTATAATATGTATTTATATTATTCAATTTTATATTGTTTAATACAAAAATCCTACTTTTTTTGTTCTATTTTTCCTTTTGCCTTTCCTTGTTGGTTTACCTTTCTTTGTTGTATTTGATTGTTTATATTTTTTTGTTTTGCTATTTGTCGGAATATATTTTAAAAACCACATATCATAGTCTTTTGTTCCCATTTTATCTTTTAATTCTTTATATTTTTCTGATTTTATTGTCCTTATCTCTTCTAATGTCGGTTGATGACCAAAACAGTTTATGGAAAATCTTTTTAATATACCTTTTTGTGATAGTCTGTTCTTCGCTTCTACATCAAATAATAATTTCGCCATACATAATAATCTATCTTTGTTATAATATGGTAAATCTGTATACATAAATGCAAAATAAAATGTTAATATTGTATCTATTGTCGCTACTTTTATCTCACTCTTCCCCATTTTTAACATATTATAACTATGACATGCCACCGGTTTATAAAAAAATACTACTGGTACATTATTTATCCTGAATATTACATGTTCTGGTATTATTTCACCTATATTTTTCACTTTATCTATTGATACATTTGATATATCTAATTCCCGTTTTAATCTTTCTGCATTTAATATCGGTTCTTCGCATAATACATCAAAATCCGGTACTTTCTCTGTTATTTTATTTTTTGTATCCATATACTTTGAATATAATGATGCCGCAAAACCACCAAAAAATACTACATCTTGTTTCACTAATATTTCTTTCACTTCTGTAAATATATTCTCTTTTGATTTGATTACACTATCTATATTCCTTTGATATTGTTTCTCTGCACATCCTTTTTTAAATTTTAATGGATAATATTGAGTTAATAATATTAATCTCTTTAATACTTTCTCCCATCTTGATGTATCTCCCATTGGCCTTGATAATTCTAAATACATATTCATTCTTAAAAAATTCGGTGGACAATAATAAATACCATCTATTATTACTGCCTCCTCTTTTAAATTATAAAAAATCTCTCTTTCAAGATATGTTACGTCTGCTATAGGTATAAAATTCACATATACTTTAAATGTACCATAATGTACCCCTGACTTTGCCTCTATTTCTTTGTAACCCTCTTTATAATATATATCTGCTAATTCTTTCGCATCTAATAATGCATTCGGTGAATAAAAATCATAATCTGGTATATCCATATCCCTATCATAAAATTGTGCCGATGGTGGCAATATATTATTTATAGCTGTCCCTCCATAACATATTAACTTCTTCTTTGATAAAAATTTTTCTAATATTTTTATTATTTTGTCTATATCATCTGACCTTATTAATTTATCTTTTTTTATTGCATCACTCTCATCTACCGCAGTCCTTAATATAGCTAATTCACAATCCCTGTATCCCATTTTATTATTACATAATTCGGATTCATATTTATTTTTTTTACCCATGATATAGATTATCACAAGAAAAAAAAGACTTGCTTTAAATATGTTAAATATAATTGTATTAAATTCTTAATTAATCCTCCTTATTCTTATTAATCGCCAAATAAGCCTTTGTCAACTCCGTCTGAGTTGTCTTTTTATCAAGAGCACCCATAAATATCGCCATCTTAGGCTTTGTAAACTTACCCATGGAATTCATCGCCTCAAATAAATCGCAGTAAATGTGTCTTAGCAATGGCTCCTTCTGTTCCAGTATCATATCTGATACCTCCGCCTTAGCTTTCCTCATATTCTCCCTATTAGTTTCAAGTCTTTCCTTCTTAGCTTCCTCCTTCTTTGCAATCTTAGCCTCCTTCTCTACCTTTTTATTATACTTAATCGCCGCCTTAGATACATTCTTAAACGCCTTCATAATAGCCTTCTTTTGTTCGGTATTAATAAACGTCTTAATAACAATCGGTTGCTTGCGATAAGTACGCTTTGTGGCAGTTGTGGTGGTCTTGGTGTTAGAAGCTGACATTTTAATTAGTAATTATTGATTATTTTTATGAAAACATATAAAATATTCAATACAATCAATTTTATACAATTATATAAAATTTCTTTATTTTCATGTTTGCACCTATTTTACTTTAATTATGTATATTTAACTTGGTGGCAAAGGTGCCAAACATAATTTAATACTACCCAAAGATGCTACATCATATTTTACAATTAAAGGTAAATCATTACCTAAATACATTTCAAGATGACTACATAAAGGTGTACATTTGATAAAATGACTTAAACTTTTAAGAGAGAATTCACCTTGAATAACAAGATGTTCTTCAGGTTTAGATATAAATTCCATATTTCCACCAGACTGTGAACGATAAATTTTAGAACTTGCAAAAGTGCCTTCACAAGAGAATACTAATTCATTTCCAGCTGATTTGATTTCTATACGATCAGAAATACCATTTAAATCTCTGATTATTTTTTGAAAATCGCTAGTCGGAAGATTAATAACTGCAGAATATTGTACATCTGGAACTACCATCTCTTCATTATCAGGCTCTATTAATCTTAATTTTTGCGAATAACATTGTTTTATATCACCATTATCATATTGTAAACCCAAATGTGATACTATACCATCATGATAATCATCTTTTTCTATATACATTGATAGTGTATCATCATTTGACATTGTTGAAATAACTTTAAATAAATGTAATGTATTCGCACATACAATAATTTTACTTGGTTCACATTTAAATAATTCAAATTTTTTTGAATCCAATACTACATTTACTAATATTGTGTGTGTTTTATCAAAATTTATTATTTTCATACCTGTCTCACTAAATGTTATAGTCGCGTCTGTTAATATATCTTTTATTGCCGTTATCATATTCCTAATAGGTTGTATTTGAACTGTTTTTATTGTTAACACATTGTTGTCTTCGTTCATATTATAAGGTATAATGGTAATTTGTTTATATACTGTTTTTAAACAAATATTTTTTTAATTAATTATATTAAAATATTAAAAAATATATATATGGTTAATACACGTTCTTTATTTAATGAAATGATTAAAGTTATTGAAAATAAACAACACTCTGGTAATAACGTATATAAATTTCAAGAAATTAAATTATATAACATTACTTTTTTATATGAAATTTATTTAAAAGAAAAACTATTTGTAATTAAATGTAAAAATATTTTTGTTTTATTTGATAAAGATACTGAATATCATGGTAGATATATTGTATATCATAAAACATATGATAATTTAAATGATTTATTATTACATGTTTCTAGTATCCCCAATCAATATAAATTATACAATGGTGTTTTATTACACAAAGAACTCATTAATCAAAAAAATATTGAAATGAAGATATTAAATTACGAAAATACTACTCAATGTTCTATATGTTTTGAATATACTAACGAAACTACTATATGTAATCATTATATATGTTTAAAATGCAGAGAAACTATGATATCAAAATCACAATTTAATTGCCCTTTATGTAGAAATGAAAATATTATACAATATTTTAGCAATGATACTAATAATATATATAATTTATTATATAATGAATTAAATTTTATTAATAATAATGAAATCCTACACACCACATATGGTAATCAACGCAATTTAATTATAAATCAACATATACATCATATTGATATTCCTACTATTATGAACCTTATTATTATTCGTGAAATTATTACAAATACTACTTCATATCCTATTGTATTGACAATTCATATATTCACATTTGTTACTTCTTATAAAATCCGCATTTTATTAGGTGGTATTTTAATGTTTACATGTTTATATAATTATTATAATGCTACAGATATTAATAAAATAGAAGAATATTTATCAGACACCAATCATAATAACACTATTTAATAAAAATTATTTAAACATTAATTATAATTATTATTAATGTTTAAAAATGACAATTTTAATTACAATCTTTCCATAAAAAAACCTACTATTATTTTTTGTATTCCGGGTAATACATTCAGTAATCACTTTTTAACATCTTGGACTGAGACTATATCTACTTTATCTGCAAAATATACTATTTATATGGTTAATCAATTCTCTTCACAAGTTAATTTTGCAAGAGCATTATGTCTGGGTGCTGATGTTTTGAGAGGACCTAATCAAAAACCATTTAATAATAAAATAGATTATAATGCTATTATCTGGTTAGATAGTGATATGGTTTATACAGCATCTATGGTTGATAAATTAATATCCATGACTTTATATAAATATAAAATTTGTTCAGGAATTTATGCTATGGATGGTGGTAAAAAATTATGCTGTGTAAAAGATTGGAATATTGATTATTATATAAAAAATGGCTCCTTTGATTTTTTATCTCTTGATGATGCAAATAAATTAATTCAAAATAATAATCCTATTATTAATTGTTCTTATGTCGGAATGGGTTGCATGGGCATTCGCAACGGTGTTATTGAAGATGAACGTTTCAAATATCCTTGGTTTTTCAGAGATATTACACATATGTCTGATAATGTTATTGATGGAACTAGTGAAGATGTTAGTTTTATTCGTAATCTTATTGACTCCGGGGTTGTTGATAGTATACCTGTCGATTTATCCCTCAGGTTCGGTCATGAAAAACGTATTGTTTATTAATTTCCCCCTTTTAAATACATTTATAAACTATGCCTGTCATTATTAATGTACCAAACATTTGTAATACTTGTAATACTGTTATTAACCATAATTCTCTCGTATTCCCTTCCATTATATTTTTTACCGGAAACCCTTTCTCTATAAATGATAATACCAATAATTCTTTTGTTATTGACTTTATATAATCTTCTTCCCCTATGAATTCTATTATTAAATTATCTATATTTATTAAAAATTCACCTGTTAAACAATTCAGAATCAAATCCGTTACATTACTCATTTCTATAAATAATGTGTAAGTAAATAATGGAATTATAAATAAACATAATGAATTTATTATTAATGTCAATCTTAAATAATTATTATTTGTTATTAATGTTGTATTCCCATATTGCCATGTTGTCGTTGTTAATGAACGCCAAAACCCATTCATTCTCGCATATAAAACTAAATAATATCCTATTGCAAAAAACTTATTTAATGTAGATGAATTATTTGGACAATAATCATTTTTATCTATTAAATAATAACTATATATATAATATGATGGCCCTACTAGTTGTGCAAAAAAACAACATACTCCATACATATAATACCATGCTGTCGACTCTAATAAATTTAATATGTATATTACTATAAACCAACTATTTTCGTTCGCAAAATCGTTTAGACCCCATAATTCTGCACTAAATTTACTCGGCAATTCATGAAATCCTAATAATATATATATATCTGGTGTTTGTAATTCAAATATATCATTATTTATTATTTCTTCATCATACTTTTCTAATGACTTTTCTAACAATTTAAAACAACCTTCATTTAATAACTCTTGATACAATGTTTCATTATCATATACTTCGTCAAATAAATTTTTTTCTTTCAAATATTTTCTTATATATATATCATCTCCTTCTAATAAATATTTTTGAACATTTTTTATATAATTATAAAATACCTTTTTTAAATATTTATTACAAGATTTTGTCTCTGACAATATTCCTAATTTATTTGTTAACCTTTTTTTTACATTATAATAATCCTCATTTAAAAGACGTTCTCTGTAACTATTAATATTATATGATAAATCTAGATCTCGTTCACCTGATCCTAATATTATATTGCTTTTGTCATTCATATTTTCCAATCCTTTCTTTATTTCATATATTTTTTTTGCTGTTAATTTTTCATCATATTCTAATTCATCTTCCCTTGCCAAAGCTTGTAATAATATAGTAGGCTTTTCAAATATAAAAGTAGATTCTTTAACTAGATCATATTCTCGCTTTTTCTTTTTTTTAAACCATTCAAACTTATTACCCCCAACTACAACCGAATTCACTCCACACATATATATTTCTTTTAATATTTCTCTACCATATTTCCATATTGTTAAATTGTCATACATATAATTCTCCTTATCACTACTTCTTTCAAATTTATTAATTAATTTTATTGAGCTAGCTAGATTATGTTTAAACATACACTCCGATTTATCTACTCTTAATTCTTCTAACATAAAGCCTACCAGGTAATCACCCCCCTGCCTTTTATCCAATCTACCCGTTGCAACAACAGTTACTGTCTCATTATAGTCTTCCCAATTATGTTTTGAATACGTGCGAAAAAATCTGTCTTTTATTCTTTTTTTCCCGTCAGATGTAAAATTACCACTCTTTAATTCCAGATTTGTGGGAAAATTTATTGGTATTAAATTATCTCGTATATTCGGATTATATTTTAAATATCTCTTTAATATTATTATAGGGTTTTTTAGATCTGTACTATTAATATGAGATATATAATAATCATTAAAATATATATATGGGTTCAATCCTACATTTAAATATAAAGTATAAACAGCACTATATTTAGGTCCTGGTTTTTGTATCGGTCTTATCATCTTAGGAAGTTGCATCATACTTGTGGAAATTTTAACATTTTCTGTATTAGGATCGTATATATGTAATATCGGAACACGACTTAATGTTATCCCTCTTAATGATAATTTATCTTCTCTTATTTTATGTATTTCAGATAAAAACTTCATCAACATTGCATCTCCTAATTGTGTTATTTTATAATTTTTATATTTTTCAGGAACATTTACTATTATCTCATCTTGTTCGTCTTTCTCATTTATATATAATTCACTATTCATATCTAAATTCTTCAAACACTCTAACTTACGTGGGGGTGGAATTCCTCGGCGTTCAACTCTAAAAATGCCACACGGAGAATACGATACATGTTCTGGCGCTGGTTCTTCATAAGAAGAACCACTCCATGGTTCACTACTTTGATGAGATGAAGGTTGAACTATAACTCTCTCTACACGAACTGAATTTACAACTTTTTCTACTATTTCATTTAATATTTCCTTTATTATTTCTTTCTCTTCCATAATATTTTATATTAAGAAAATTAATATAAACATATAACATATATATTATATAAATGGATTGGAATAATGTTACCGATGCGCCTCTTTTCTCAAAATGTGTTGATAATAAAACTGTAGAAGCTAAAATTATTTCTGTTTATGATGGTGACACAGTTAAAGCAATCTTCCCTCTTAATGGTGTAATCTATAAATGGAACTGTCGTCTTACCGGTATTGATACCCCTGAAATTCGTACATCTGACCGCCTTCAAAAAAAATTCGGTTATGAAGTCCGTGACCTCCTTCGTGATAAAATTTTAAATAAAGTCGTCACACTCAAATGTCAAGACCTTGATAAATATGGACGTTTATTAACTGAAATATGGATCGGCGAACAAAATATCAATCAATGGCTTATTGATTCCGGTTATGCTTTCGCATATGACGGCAGAACTAAACAATCATGGAGTTCTTTCCTACTTAATAAAGAACTTCAAAAAATTTAATACTTTTGTGTATTTAATATTTATTATATTAAATATTAAATTAATTTTTTCTTCCCTTTCTTGTCATTATTCTTCTATATATTCTTTTTCTTCTTGACTTCTTTTTTAACTTCTTTCGTGTTCTCCTTCCTCCCTTTCCCTTTTTAAACCCTCTATTACTCGATTTTGTTGGTAGTATTTTACCTTTATTATTCCTTGCCATTGCTCTTTGTGCCCTCCTATTACTTTGATTATCTCTTGTATTTACTGCAATATCTTCTTTTGTCATAGTCACAAAATTATCCATCGGTCCTCTATTTTGTGTAATTCTTTTTAGTGTTCCCTTATTATCTGTAAAAAATGTTTGACCTCTTACTTGTTTTCTTGTTTTCGATCCCGGTTTCGCTTTCTGTGTAACTGACTTTGCCCCCGGTTTCGCTTTCTTTCCATACGATGAACTTGAACTTGAACTCGAACTCGCTTTCACACCCGGACTTTTACTTCTACTTTTACTTCTTCCCTTTACATTTTCCAACCCTTTCGCCTTTACTTGACTTTTATACCATTTCGCTGATAACATTACTGATCTCATTAATGCTATTTCACTTATTTTTTTAATTTTTTCATCATCTTTAAAATTCTCGAAATCTACCTTTGTTATTCCCAAATATTTTGACCCTATTTCATTTATTATACTCTCTGTATAATCAAATCTAGAATTTAAATTTTTTTTAAATACACCATCCTTTTTAAAATATGCAGTTACTGTTACCTTTTGATCTTTACTCCCACCAAATACATGCTTCCCTTCTTTTTTATCTATCGTATCCTTTATATCAGCATTATTTGTTCTCATCCACCTTTTTCTTAAATCATTATAATATTTATTCATTACTTTTTTATTTGTTATATCTAAATTACTTTTTTCTTGATTACATAAATGATGCGCATATGCAAATTCAAATAACCAATATTTTATTACCTCAAACGCCCAGTCAAATTTTTTTTGGTCATATTTTGTTATCCTGCCCCCTTCTAATATTTCTACCTTAAAATCTTCCTTTATCAATTCCAATAATCTATTTATTTCTATAGTATTAAAATTCGCTTCACAATTTATTTCATAATACAACTTTCTTAATGCATCATATCTCTCCTCCGGTATTTCATACACATCTACATATTTTTTCCATTCCTTATGAATCTGCTTTCCATTTATTTTATAATAATCTAATAATAAATACATTGGTGCACTTGAATACGCTTTTATACATGGATATACATGCTCCATCTCCGGACAAGTTCGCAGACGTTTATTTGCACCATGTTCTACTTTATTTTTATCTATCGCATTTACTATCGGTTTTTTACATATATAACAACATATTTTATAATCTTCCTCATATACATCATCCCCCCATTCACTCGCCATCCCACACGCATACTGAAATATCCAAGTCCCCCATATATCTTTAAATTGTGTCTGCTCCGCTACACCTAATGCAGCTGTATTTCTTGCCGTGGCTCCTGATATCTGCCAATCATCCGGTCTTCTTCTGAATTTAAAATAATCATACATTAAATTCGCATATGTTTCTGGTACATTTTTACCAGTTGTCTTAATAAGACTTTCTAAATTGAATTTTTGAGCTAATTCATATATATATTCTGATGGAACAGCACCTATTGATAGTGTTGTTGTTGAACCTAGTACTAATTTACCATCATCCTTTTTCTGTTTCACATTATTTTTATCTTCTGGGGTCATTGTTCTTCCTCTTACTTCTCTTTCTACCACCGCATCATCAACATTTTTATCTATATTTCTCGCACTTCGTCTAGGTGGTTCACCATCCTTCCCAAACGTTGTTTTTACTTCTCTTGTTGTTATTGTCCCTTCAGTCTTATTTAATAATACCCTTTTTGTATCTTCATTGTCATCGTATTCTTCCTTACCTTCTTCTGTATCTTCAGATATACCTTCTTTTTTTGTTTCATCACTGCTTACAAACTTACTACCTACATATTTACTACCTATAAACCGTTTGTTCTCGTCATTTAAATTATTTAAATTATCCATAACACATTCCATCCCCATTGGACTTATTAATTTATCAAATTCAGACATAGTTATACTCTCAATCTCAAACACTTCTGGGTCTTGCATTTTTTCTATTTCTCTATTGACTTCATCAGACCTTTTTAATGAATAGAAAAATGCATCATTATAATCGTCTTCGCTTTCAATATCTTTAACTTCATTAAAAATTTCATCAAATTTTAAATTAGTAATATTATTATCTATCATGCCGTCTACACCCCATTTATTTCCTATATCTGTAGGATTTTCAAATATATCTAAAAAAATTTTGTTTGTTAAAACATTTATTAATTCTGTAGATCTTGCATCGTCATCTTCTATATTACGTGGTTCTGGTACGAATTCATAATCATGAAGTGTTCTCTTTTTTTTTTTGCTTTTTGTAGCACTATCCACCAAATGACTGTATTTTGTTGCGATGTCCTTCTCTTCTTTACTGTAAGCATAATGATCAATTTTGTTAGGATCATTTAATCTGTTTGCACCTTCTTTCAATTCCTGTAAAGTATCTTCATCCATATTCGTTACAACAAAATTAGCCAACATTCCTCTAGGCATATCATCACGATGTTCTGCTGCTTCATCTATTTTTTTATTTAAACCATACAAACTTTTATTTGCTTTTATTTCAGATGGAGGAGGTTGTCCTTCTACTACTGGTCGTCGGGTTGTATTAAATGGACTTAATAATGCTATTGATTCAGCATGTGATACAGGTGTTCCTTGTTCTTCTGTATTATTTTCTCTTTTTTTTTTAGAAGCA
>Ga0315320_10000168_pt1 | contig 51424 bp, 39 predicted proteins | sample M140m21515metaG_FD_203458 | JGI IMG/M metagenome (GOLD analysis project Ga0315320, IMG submission 203458) | Ammonia-oxidizing marine archaeal communities from Monterey Bay, California, United States - M1 40m 21515 | ecosystem: Environmental > Aquatic > Marine > Coastal | place: USA: California... | reverse complement strand
AGACATATTGAACGGATCGGGCCGTATCCGGAGCGGGGCAGAACGTGTCTACAGCAAGCAGAAGAGTTGGCCGCTCCACTCGGGGTCGCGGCGAGAAGCCCGCCCCATCAAGCCATTATGGAGTTGCGTTCAGCACTCGAAAACTTTTCATGAACCGAACCGACGCACTCCCAGCCACCACATCAAAAGCAGAAGTAAAACACCCGCCCAACCCAAGCCGATAATCTTACCCCCACGGTGCCGTATTTCAGGGGAGAAAGCATCCAAAGAGCGCAGCATGGGCGTCGCCGTCGACTCGCTGTCGAGACGGAAAGTGAGCAGGTCTTCTGGAAGATCAAGGGGTACGACCGGCCCAGACCACAACGTGGTTCTTTCACCGTCTTGAACCCGATACAACCGCACATTCATTTCAGCATCGACAGGACCATTGAAATGGCCGGCATAAATCCCACCTCCGTTGAGGTTGGCGATCACACCGCCTCGATACCGCAATTCGATGGGCGAATTCTGGCCCACCACAACGAAAAATCTTCCCCGAGTCATGCCAGGAGGCAAGACCAGATCAACCCGTAAAAACCAACTCATTGGGTCGGATTTGGGGCCAACCAACCGACTCGGTGGGCCAAGAGTGATGCCCTGGTCGGACTCGGAGGACTCGACTGAATAGAGCAATACTCCATCGGCCACTTCAGTCTCAATGAGTGGGGTCCGACTCGAAAGCGCATGCTGTAGACGCATTCGATCACTCTTTCGAATCCAGTCGGGGTGCACCGCCATCGACGTGAATTTGAGCTGTTCTAGACGGTTCATCACCGCGTCTACATTTCCTTCATACAGGCGGGCTGTCACCCACGCATTGAGGCCCGCCCGTTCTGAATCCTCCGGCGCACAGTCCTCCGCAAGATCGGCACTTGAGCCCGTTCGACATCGCATACAATCCTTGGCAATGCTTCGACCATGAACGGTTTGGTACTGACACAAGGTGGCATTGATCCAGCTATCAATCGCTGCACTCTGATTGATTCCCTGACCCACCAAATCGTATACCGGTCCGGCTTCTTGGCTGTACACCCCAGGGACATCCCCCGGCAGGATTGTCTGACGAAAGGGAAGCCCCACCACCAAGAAAACCTCAGCCAGCACCACGGCCATTAAACCCAAACCGATTCTGGACCCCAGCCGCGAAGCGAGCTGAGATACACCCACCGCTGCCAGGACCGACAACACCAAGAGAGCGGCCCACATGAGTCGGCCCGGCCACCGCAAAAACTGAACCGCTGGAATGTCCCAAATCGCTGAAAAAGGCGACGTGAGCATGGGTTCATCTGGAGACAAGCCAAGCGCCCACTCCGGCCCCAAGGCAAACAATATGGTCAGCACGGCAATCGCCCACAACTTCTTGGCGCCAACCGTTTTCATTCGCCAGGCCAAGAGCGCCAGTGCAACCATGCTCGATGAAATTACCAACGCCCACGAATGTCCCGCACGATCCACTTCGGTGGTGGGAGGACCAATACTGGTGAGCGCCAAAGACCCTTTGCGCAACGCCTCTGCGCTCGCATTTGCCGCACCCGGCTGACTCGCAGCCGCAAATAATTCGATGTAGACCAGGCCCGCACACGCCGCAACCGCACCCGCCGCCATGATCGGCCCACGGTGAGATGAGCGGAGAACGACCGGTATTCCCAAGCCAAGGCCAACCAGTCCCGCCGCCAGACCGATGTAGCCACTGGTAAACAGACTCAATGCAAAAAATACTCCCGCCCACACGCCATGCTTCCAGTGTGCATCCCGACGGGAGGCCAACCACAGATGCATTCCCATCAACGGCATCCAGGGATTGAAGACCTGATACACATGGCCCTCAAGCAAGGCTGCGGCCGTCAGCCCCGATCCCACAAAAAATAGACCAGCCACGATATCAAACGGTGACTGCGCTCCGACCACGCGGGCAAACCGGCTGGTCGCGAACCCCGTCACAGCCACACCCAGCACCTGAATCCAACCATGGACAGCGGGCGCACTCAACATGGAACCAAGCCAAGACAACGGCAGCAGAACCCAGGAGTCGATCGCAGAATAGGTGACTCCCGCGGGCCAGACGGTCATCGTGTCATTCAATGTGAGCCCGAGTCGGGTGGCGGCATCGATCACCCACACGGTTCCCAGGGCATCGAAGTGACGACCCACAATATGCGGGCCTGCTGTGATGGCGGGCCACGTCCAAAGGCCAGCAAAGAGCAGCCAAAATACCACTTCATGCGAAGACCGCATTGGTGACAGAGTCAAGGGTGTTTCCCGCCGGCCCAATGCACGACGCCCCAACCACAGCACCAGCAATACGCTCAACATCAACCAACCGGTGGCCATCATGGCCCGCCGCTCTTCCGCACGCTTCAGGTCCTCACTCAACACCGCACGACTGAGGCGCCATGCCTCCACGGTTTGGGGCCCAGCCAATGACCAGGAAAGGGTGGCATCTCCCACGGGCATTATTTCCAAGCCCTGGCTCACCCGAATGGGTCGCACACCATCTTTGCGCCACAAGGACACTCCCAGGGCGCGCACCTGGGGGCCGTCTTGCGTCCCAGACCACACCCCATCCGTACCGACAGACAGCGGGATGGAATGATCCTGGCCCAGCCACCTCAAGTCTGCGGTAATCGTCCCGTCTTCCGTGGACTGAAGCTCACCTGAAGGGACCGCTACCTGCACGGTCACCGTCACGGCGAGTGCGGGGGTTGTGCACATCCACAGAAATGCCATCAACCACAACCGCCTGATAGAGTCTCGAACATGCCCCGACACCCCACGCCCAAACCCATGCGACTGTTGATGGGATTGATCGTGGCGGCCACCGTACTTGGGCTCGCGGAAGTGGGCGCGCGATTGACGGGACTTCAGCCCGCCTATGATCCGGATGGAACGGGAAGCTGGCGCACCATGCCCAACTTGGTTCGCCACACCATGATGGGCATGCGAGAACCCCACAAGTTTCGGATCAGTACCGATGCGGAAGGATTGCGAACCAGCCTGAGCCCTGATCGTACGGAGGGAACCACACGAATCGCCGTCATGGGAGACTCCACAGTCTTCGGCTGGGGGGTTGAAGATGACGAAAGCATCAGCGCCTATGCCCAAGTCGCCCTGGCCCGCGAAGGACACCCCAACATTGAACTGCTCAACGCCGGACAGCCTGGATATTCCACCGGCATGGTGGCCTGGTTGTTCGAGCGCACTGTCTCGCAGTATCAGCCCGATTGGACCATCGTGTTTATCTCCATGCACGACTTTAACTTTACCCTCATTTCGGACGTAGAGCGGGTGCACGGACCCACCAGTATCGCCGCAGCATGGCGAGGATTTTTGGTTCGCCACGTCGCCCTGTATGAAGGACTTCGGCGAATCATTTTCCCGCTGGCGGACAAAGCGCAATTGATGCCCAATGAAAGCACGAGAGAACAGAGAGTGGAACGGGTATCCGACGTGGAGCGCACCTACGCCCTCGACCGCATGCAAGCCTTGGCGCAAACATGGAAGGGCAACATTGCGGTCGGATACCTCCCCTTCTATGCCGACCTCATGGAAGGACCTTCTGGCAGAAGCATTGATCGGCCCGGGATGCACCACAGTGCATTCTGGACAAGCAGCCGTGAGTTGCCCTTGTTCGATCTGCGGGCCTGCTGTGGGCCCGGCGCAGACGAATTCACGTTTCCCTTCGACCACGGCCACCTGAATGCCGCAGGAAACCGCGCGGCTGGCGAAGCGTTGGCCGAACAGATTCTTCGGCACTTATCCTCCCAACTTCAATGACACACGGGCTGATGCGGGCGATGCTTCCGCCCGGGCAGACCGATCATCCGCATCGGTGACGACGGCTGTGACCTGGGTCACTTCTCCGCGCACATTCAAGTTGATGGGCCCCGAACGACCCACTCGAGCACTTCCAATGGTGCGGCCTTGGGGATCTTGGAGTTTGACCCGGTAGGGCGGTGTTCCTCCGTTAATTTGAATCCCCACAGTCCAGGCCAACCGGGGTGAAGGCGGGGGATCATCACTCGACGGTTCACCCGGAGGAAGACGGGGCTCACCCACTGCCGGACCCGGTTGACCCGGCGATCCGGCTGGCGAAGCCGAGGGATCCTGACTCTCCGCAATTTTTTGCTTCTGGGCATCGGTCAGCTGGAACAGGTTGACTTGGGGAGAACCCGCACCTGCATCATCGGTCCAGTCTGGAAGCGGCAGGTCTTCCAACCCTTCGCCTGTAAACGCCTCAAGCCGCGGCAACAGTCGTTTCTCAGGCCAGCCCACATCCACCAGTGTTTCTGCAATCGCTTGGGCCAAGACCGCATGACCTGTGGCACTCGGGTGCATCTTGTCCCACAACAGATCCGCAATCGGCGTCCCCGCCTCAGTGGCCGCCTGGTACACGGCCGTGACATCGAGGAGTGGAACTCCGTGGTGTTCGGCCAAGGCATCCATCGCATCAAAATAGGGTTGCCAACCGGGTGAGGGTCCGTTGTGCATTCCATCCAGCAAAAAGGAATTGGTCGGCTTCAACAACAAGACACCAATGCCCCGTTCGGAGGCTTCGCGCATGACGTCATCGGTGAGCTTGATCCACCGGTCCAAGGGGACTCTTCTCTTTTTCCCTTTGGGCCATTCACCGGCAGAATTCCAGACGATGACCCGGCCACTGTCCCCACTTCCAAGTCCAGCGATCCAGGCTGCGGCCAGCTTGACGAGCGCTGAGCGGGTGAGGGGATTGCGGGCTGCAAACTGACGAGATGCAATCAAGTCCTCATCCTCAAACGTGTCCCAGGTGTTGTCCGACCACACATTGCAAAGGACCAGAAGCGTCGGGTCCAAGTCCCAACCAAACTCATCAAGCAACACCCGATGTTGGGCAATGCTGTACCCGGAGACTCCTGCGTTTACCGCATCTGCTTCCAGTCCGCGTTTCCGCAAAATAGAACCGAGTTCATGGGTAAACACTTGGTGATCATTCACCCCAAAGCCAAAAAAGGCAGAATCCCCCAAAGACATGATTCGCTGACGACCCGTTGGGCGCGGTTGCTCGGGCATTGCGCCGCGCAAGCCCAGGGTGTTGATGTTTGCCGTACTTCCTTCGGCATTGGATTTTGATCCTGGGGGCATTCCCCACAATCGCGTGGGGTGAGCCTCCATCAGGCCGCTTGCTCCTCTGGGACCACCCCAGCCTGGAAGCTGCGGCTTGAGCCCACGGGCCCACAACTCCAGACCTGCAATAAGAACAAGGAAGAGCGACAAGATGGCGACCAATCGCACACCCAAGGGAAGATTAGACCAACGATTTCCCAGCGCAACGCCTCCGCTTCGACCACGGGCTTGGGTCGGTTCGCGTAGAATATCATTCCGCCCCTGAGGTTCTTCATCAAAGCCCATTCACCTTGGCTGATTACGGCGGCCGCCTACCTTGTCGGGGCGGTGCTCTTTCTGTGGCCCATGCCCTCCGCAATGGGAACAATGATCTGGGGCGATCGCTTTGATGCTTGGACCACACTGTGGTTGATCGACCATCTTGCGGAGAGAATCAGCACATGGAATTGGGACCCCATGACCACCGACATTCTCTATCCTCTCGGGTACAACCTATGGTCCTTCGGGCACATGGCGCTTCAGCTGATCGGTGGCGCCTTGGTGGTCATCGGCCTGCCGCTGGTGTTCACCTACAACCTGCTCCTTTTGACTGGAGTCTGGACATCGGCATTGGCAGCCCACGCCTTGGGTCGTGAACTCACGGGAAGCCATCGCGCCGGTGCTGTGTCGGGCATTACGTTCGCAACCACCCCGTATCTGTACGCCGAAGGGGGCGCTGGGTGCATCGAGCTGGTGGCCGCCGGATTGTTGCCCCTGTACGCAATGTGTTTGATCCGGTTGCTGAGAAGGCCCACACGAACTCGCTGTGTGCAGGCCACTTTGGCCTTGGCCATCATTGGACTCTTCAACTGGTACTACACCTTGTTTGCCGGCCTCTTGGGGCTGGGAATTGTGTTGTGGCAGTTCATCGAAATGGGTCCATCATCCATTCGGGACCCTCATCGAGCCGTCCACCGTAAAGGCTTGCTCATGGCCGTGGGTTCCATGCTCATTGCGGCGACCCTGAATGCACCATTGATCGCAGAAGCCCGCAGAGAAACCCCGACGCGACCCGGCTTATCGGCAACGCTGTTTGCGGATGAGCTCGCCTTCGAAGAGGTTCGTTCGGTGACAAACGGTTCACATCCCATACAACTGTTGGATGAGCCTATTCTGGAGCGTGTGGACGCCATGCAGGTGCACTTCAACTCCACCTCCATCCGTTCTCTCATCGATGCGGGCTTCGAAGTAAACCCTCTGCACACCACTCCAGGCTCATTGGCCTACCTTATGGGGCTATTTGGATTACTCGCGGCCGGACGACGAACGTGGGGATGGGTGGCCATTGCAGCGGGTGCCACCGTGTTGACCCTGGGTCCGTTTCTGAACGTCTCGGGTGCCCTTCTTTTGCCTGCGGGCTCCAGCAACTGGCCATTGCCCTACTACTGGGCCCATGAATACCTTCCGTTCTTTTCGAAAGCCTACCGGCCATACAGAATCGGCATCATTGCCACCACAGCGCTCTCTGCAGTCGGAGCCATCGGGGCTGCCGCATGGATTCGATCCTCCACCTTACCGAGCATCCGGCTTCCCCTGCTGGTGTTGGCCGTGGCCGCGTTCTCTCAACCCCACTGGTCTGGAGATCGCCCCGCCAAACGTCCGATGGCAGATGCAACCATCAGCCCCATCTACAGCGAATTGGCCACCCTCGAAAAGGGTGGTGTCATCGAATTGCCCCTCCAATACCAGCCCGTCACCACCGCCAACGCCCGTACCCAGTACAACCAGATCATTCATGGACATCCCATTCTGAATTCCAATCAGTTGATTCGCAGACCGGACCTTCTCCGCTTTCGCGAGTTCGTATTGTCCAATTCAGCCTTGCACACATTCGTAGATCTGAGCCGAAAAGAGACTCCTTTTGAAGTCAAAGCGGAGGATATCGACGCACTCAAAGCGCACGGGTTTCGGTGGATTGTTGCCCATAGACAAGTGAAAGAAGACACCGTTTCGCTCGCCGGTGAAATGGCACACGCGGACCTTCTGCCCACCCCAGCATGGCTGCTGTTGTCCGCCTTGTTGGGAGAACCCACTCTCGACAACCAGCACAGCGTGGTGTGGGACTTAAACACGGCCAAACCGACCCAAAAGACCGTACGAATTGACGGTGAAAACCTGGTGGCCCTCGAACTCATGTTTGATCCGGTACAGACCGGCTTCCCGCTCGTTCTTCATCCCGGACAAACCGTATCGATCTATCAAGGGACGGGGCAGCGATTCACCGGATGGTTCCATGGCGTGCTCGAGTCGGGGGACGTCACCCTCCGCATCGACGATTCTGGAATTGTTCGGGAAGTACCCCTTCCGCTGACATCCGGTCATTGGCAGTACGTCGACATTCCCATCCCCGGTGACGAGCCTTCGGAATTGACACTGGTCGGGCGAGGAACGGAGCCGATTCGCCTGAACATCACCCAAGCGATGGTGGTGCGATGAACCTCACCCATCGACTGCTATGGGGGGCGATTTTCGCACTGGCCTGGTTCTTCGTGATCGGTCCATCCTTTTCCGATGCCATTGTTCGCTCTACTCTCGAAGGGCCAAAACCCTTTTCAATCGGTGACGTGCGAAGTCAACTGATTCAAACCGACGACAGCGGAGAGCCTGAAGTGCCCGCGGAATATGAGGCCATCTTTTCAAGGCTCGCAGCACTCAAGTTTGCAGAGAATGAGCGGGTCTCCGCATTGTGGAACGTCGTAGACGATGAAACCCTGGCGGTGGCTGAAGCACAGGTAGAAGCCGTTCCACCTCTCGAATATGCGGTGGACCCCCGGTTTTTTGAACCCATGGCCCCCTCGATTATCGGCCGCATCATTGAATCACATGGATTCGCAGTCAAACCCCTGCCCAAAACGACTGCAGCATTGCGCAGCCCGGAAGGGGATCAGCGAACCCAACTCATGACCATCCTTTCCTTGATTCATCACGAACTGCTCACGGCGGATCAAGCCGCGATGGTACTGCAGGGAGCGCTCGACCTATTGGACCTTCAAACCGAAAGAAAAACTCTGGAAGACACACTTCGGGAGCTCGTGAACGCTGAAGCGCCTTAGATGCGGGTCCAGCCCGCTTGAGAATCATGCCCCCAAGAAGGGGCGGTAAAGGATGGCGCCGACCCTTCGGAGACAAACACTGCAACCCACGTGTGGGCTTCTACCAGCCCCATGAGTTCGTTTGTGGGCGTGGGTGATGCCCCGCCAGTATCGAGTACGGAGTCCAAACCATCGATCAACAACACCGGTGGAAGCCCACCATCGGTATTCATGGCCTTCAACATTCCATGGATTGCATGAAGGTCGGGGTCCGTGATGCGATGAACCGGATGAATTGGGTCAAGAGACGAGAGGTCCATGCTCCCCAAGATGAGAACACGGCGATGGGTCATCATGCGGGCCGCAACATGAAGCAAGGTATGCCCCGGATTCGCCGAAAAAATGATGACAGGGCCCACATTCGGGACGGGACCATCTCCATCGATGGCCTGAGCTGGAAGGGCCACAGTGCCATCTAATCTGGGGATCTCTTGCTTGCCCCGACGTCCCACTAGCACCCCCACCGCCAAGGCGATCAGCGCCCAAACCCACGCGTGTCCAGACGAGGGAGGAGCCACCACGACCGGTGTCACCGGAGGGCTCGGTTCGGGGTGCTCTGATGCATCGGGCGTTTGCGTGGTGGCTACATCGACTTCTTTGCCATCATCGATGGCCTGTACTGTGGGGCCAACCAATGCATAGGGCTCATTTGAAAATGGAGTGTCCCCTGCCACTGAAATCGTTGCAAAATGCAGACCGGGTGCACCCGCTTGCTCCACCCCTCCAAGCACCATGACTTCACCATTCTCCGCCCGCAGCGATATCTCCAGCGGTAAACGTTCCGAAGACATCTGTGCGGAAGGCAGCACCGTTCCACAGTGAAAAATTCCATCATTGGGAATCCCATCCGGAAAGCTCCCATCATCTGCACAGCCCACCTCAGCATTGAAGCTGCCCGATGAAAGACGCAGCATCGGTGCGCGCTCTGATTTCGGGTCATGAATCCGGACAAACAGCACGGAAACACCCGTCCCATCCGCAGGCGGAAATCCCTGGGACCACCGGACGTCCACACCCTCTTCCGTCCGCGCTAGCGTAAGGTCGGGACCGTGCACAGCAATCGGGCCGACAGCGACTACCGATGTATCAATCATCAGATGTGTATCGACCAAACCTTCGATATCAACACCTGCGCAAGACCAGCCGCCGGTCGTGGATACACAGCGAGAGACGGTCTCACCGTCGTCTCCAAACAAAATGTGAACCGCCGAAGCATTGTCCACATTGGTCACGGACGTGTGAACCTCTACCGCGTGTGCAGGAGCGGAAAGCACGGACATGACCCATAAAAAAATCATCCGTCCAGATCCGGTGGGGCATCGGGCCCTTCATCGAGCGGATCCCCGGCATCCGTCGGAGAACCTCCTCCTGGATCTCCAGGACCTGGTTCCGCCACATCCACCTCGAAGAGGAACCCGAAGGCGTCTCCAGCAGAAGTCGACGTCAATGGATTCGAGTCACTGCCAACCTCATAGATTCGGTCGGATTCTACTTTGGCAATCACACCCACATCGGCTCCATCTTCGTCCACAGGAAGCACAACAGAGAAGGGAACCGCCGAGTCCAGTCCACCCGGACAATCGATCACAGCCTCACCGAGCATACCGATTCCAGAATCCATATCTGGCGATCCTGTTGTTGGACTGATCGCCGCCCACGGCCAGGTTGTAATCTTGCAGGTGGCCGTGGTCGGATCTACATCGCCCGACAAAGTAATCCAGCCATTGATCTCCATTTCTCCTGCGGCCACATCGCTCCCACCGCCTGCGCCATCGGCATCCGAGCCTCCATCGAGGCCGGCATCCGACCCTCCATCCAAACCAGCGTCCGAACCGCCGTCTACATCAGACGGTCCTTCGTCCGAATCGAGCGGACCCACATCGGACGGTCCTTCATCCGAATCGGGCGGACCCACATCCGATGGTCCAACGTCCGAATCAGTCGGGCCGACGTCGGATGGGCCCTCATCGGATGGATCTACATCTGAACATTCCGGAGCAGCGGCACAATCGGTATCGTCGCAGTCAAACAACCCATCCCGATCGTTGTCCGCACCGTCGGTGCACTCGCCTGGACTGTCTCCTTCAAAGTCATCGGTGCCGCCGTCACCATCTTCGTCGGTGGCCCCATCTGCATCATCGTCGGCTGGGCTGCCGTCCGAGTCCGCATCGCTCGATGAAGAACCATCCGCGTCACTTCCACCATCGGTGTCTGAGTCTACGTCACTGGAACCATCATCCATGTCCATATCGGAGCCATCATCCGAACAATTGGGAGCGCCTGCGCAGTCCGAATCGTCGCAGTCAAACAGACCATCACCATCGTTATCCGCCTCATCGCTGCACTCGCCCGCGAATTGACCCTCCCATCGGTTCTCCCCACCGGCACCTTCGGTGTCTCCAGCATTGTCTTTAGACCCAGCACAAGCGGTCAAACATAGAGCAAACAGGCAGATTTTTCGCATTAAGGGCGCCTCCGTATGCTCAGCATAGCAGGATGAACTTCTCTCGGCTGCAAGAGTGCGTGCCCGTGATACGCTGATGTGTCGCTTGCTGGGAGTACCCATGAATTTCCGTTTACTGTTGATCGTTTTATCTGTCTTTCTCGGTTCATCCGATGCCCTTGCACGCACCGGGATCGTTGTGCGCTTGGTCACTGGTGGTGAAGCGGTTGAAGCGCCCGTAGAAGCCATTTTGGTCAATGATGCGGAGAAAGAGTTCAAGCTGACGCTTCTCGACAATGGAGAACCACCGGACGTGGGCGCTGGTGACTACGACTTCTCGGGTTCGAGCATCATCGAAGGCGAAAACTTCACAGTCTTCGTTTCAACCAACGGAAAAAAGGAAAATGTTGGCGATGTCTCTTGGCCAGCCGATGTCACAGCGCGAGACTTGATCATCACCCGTTATGAGGGAATTGTGACCCTCGAAACCGGGGCAGGTGACAACCAGCAACCACCCGGCGAGCCCACCAACCCAGGTGTCGCCGGTGCGGCCCCAGAGGGTGATGTGGCCCCTGGAGGTGCAATCGGAGGGCCCAGCACACCCGGAGAAGCCACCTCTCCCGCACGCAGCCCCAACGTAAGCTTTCCGGAGCCCAATGCGGGTGTGAACGCCCAAGATGATGCCACCCTGTATGTCATTGGCGGCATCCTCTTGTTGATCTTGGCGGCCGTGGCGTTCTTCTGGTTCCGTGAACCCACCAGTCACACATCCTCAGGTGATATTCGCGGAAACACGGCGGCTCTCAATGCCCGTGTCCACCAAATGCCCGAACCTGGCTTGCTCGGTGATGCAACGCCCTCACTCTCGGATGGCACCTCTTTTTGGGTGGTGGACGAAAACGATGCTGCGGAGTTCACCAAAATCCTCTTGGCCAGCATGGCGCAGCACCATCAGGTGTTGGTTGTGTCCAGCACAACCGATGAACTTCCATTGGTTCACGGCGGACCTGTCTATCGAATGAAGAGCCCACGCCCAACCCATGTGGCCGACACGGTGAACTCCCTCGTCAACAATGCTGGACGACCGGTGGCCATCTTGATCCACGCGGCGGAAATGGATGCATCTCTTCTCAATGATTATGCCGATCTCTTGCCGGGGAATGTTGGAGCGGCCGTCGTCGTCCACAACAGTCACGGTGGCCTTGATCTCACCGTCAATGTGAGCCGCACCGAAGCCGGCTGGCGCCTTAGTGTGGGCGCGAAACACATCCGCTTACAAGCCACGGAGTGGGGACTCTCTGTCACCGAGATCGCTCCCGAGACAACAGCCCCGTCCGCCTAATCAAAGTGCATGGGGTCGCGTCGGCCCAACACCACTTCGATGGCCTCAACAAATCCTGGTTCCAGCACTGCCCGGGCCACGATTGCTTGGGTTTGCAGTGCCGTCAGGTGCTCACCGGGTCGAACTCGGTAGGCTTCTGCACTCCACAAGCCACCGATGTTGAGCGCATCCTCATTTGGAGAGCGACCCGCATACCGTAGGGTGTCAAAGTCGCCGGCATCCCACGTTCCAGCCACCATATATTCATAGTGTCCAGGACGAGAAAGCGGAGAGAGGCTCCGGCGTAAAAAGAAGCGCACCTTGGTCATGGACTGTTGCTGATCGTACGAAAGGGTCCGAACCCATTTCTGAGCGGCACCAAGGGCGGTCTTCAAGCGTTGGTATTGAGCCTTGTGGGGGTCTTCTTCTCCCCACAATTTCGCTCGAGCCTCGCGCAGGCTTTCCGCATGGCGCGCCAAATCTTCCGCGGACAAGGAGCCTGTGCCCGAAAAAGCTCCGATGAGCTCTGTATAGATGGGACCATAAAGCGTTTTTTCGCGAGGACCGAGGGCGAGGCGTGCCGCATCATCCTCTGCCACCGCCTTCTTCATGATCCCTGCCAGAACCATGAGGGTCTCCAACTGCGCGTCTCTCAATCCGCTGGAGTGAAGCCATGCAAGCATTCGCGCACGCTGACCCAGCGCACGCGCCTCCTCACCAAACTCATCCGCATACAACATTTGGTACAGGGCTTCGCCTTCCGGAATCGGTGGAGCCGGGGGCGTGGCTGGATGTTCCTCCTGCACAGCTCGACCACTCGGGCGGGCGAAATCATCTGGGTGATACGCGCACGCACACAAAGCTGCGAGAATAAGGAGAAGCCGAGGTCGTATACCGACGATATTGCCCATTAGACATCATTCCAATCAAGGCCGATGCTAACACGCCACCACAAGAACTCCGCACTTCAGTTGCTCGCGATGGCGAGCTTTGTGGCGCTGGCACTGGTTCAAATGATGCCGGTACTGTCCAATCCAACCGGTTTGGCCATCGGACACCCAAACAATGACGTCTGGAATCACATCTGGGGCTACGGCTTTGTTGCACAATCGCTGGCCAGTGGAGAATGGCCGCTGCACACCGAACTCATGAACTGGCCACACGGTGGAACGCTGTGGTTTATCGATATGTTTGGCGCACTCATCACCTTGCCAATCAATCTGATCTCTGGACCTGTGGCCGCATACAACGCCGGATTGCTGATTCAGTGGACCCTGTGTGGCGTTGGAATGTATGCATTGGCCTGGCGGGTCACAGGAAGCGTTGCTGGCGCATGGGCCGCCGGACTCTGCTACCAGAGCATGCCGCATTTGATGGGACAGGCATACAACGGCATATCCGAGACCCTGGCTGCTGGATGGTTGCCGCTCGCATTGCTGGCCATTCGGGAACTCTTTTACAAACCGACCCAACGCAACGCTGTACTCGCTGGCATCACGATCGGCATCACTGCGCTCGCCAACTGGTACTACGGCTTGTTTGCCGGCATGGGACTACTCGGACTCGGGCTCCGTTCCGTATGGAGAACCCGCGCTCGAATTCAACCCCATGTCCTATCCAAAGGGCTTCTATTTCTGGCCACCACCCTCGTTGTAGTGGGGCCCGCTTTTTGGATGTTTTCCTCTTCCATGACCACAGATGATGCGGTCGTGACCCGTGATCCCCAGTTTGTATGGGCGACACTGGTGCTTCACAACATGACCGATATGGTGAGCTTTTTTCGACCTGGAAAACACTACTCTCCAGACCTTAAAGCACAGTTCGGCGAAGACCTTCTCGTCATTGTATATCTGGGACATGCCTTGATTTGGCCCGCTCTACTTGGGCTGAGCTCAGCATTGCGGCGCCGAATGCTCAGTTGGGTGGCGCTCGGCACAGCCTATTTTATCCTGTGCCTCGGTCCGTTTTTGTTCGTGGGCGGCGACTATCTACAAGCCCTCGGTGGGTGGATTCCTCTTCCTTTTTTGGCCCTGTTTAAGTGGATCCCAATGTTCTCGCGGATCAGTCATGCATACCGGTTCTCGGTGGGCATTACCTTGGCCTTATGTATGCTTTTGGCTTGGACCATTCGCTCCATGGAAGGACGAAAAGTCTCGGTATTTGCCGTGGCTACGCTCATCGCAGGGCTTCGCATACTCGAATGTTTTTATGCTTCTCCCGCACATTTTCCACTGCCGACATCCAATGTTGAAGTCTCTTCAGTCGTAGCCTCATTGGATGACGGTGCTGTATTGGACCTGCCTGTGGGCCGACCGGTGCTGGCGCGCAGCCAATATTCCATGGCCCAGTTGGCCCACAAACAGCCCTCACCTTACGGCTTGAACGACCCACTCCCCACCAGCCTGCGGTCCAATCGGTTCTTGCGTTTTTTGGTTGAAATGGAGTTCTCCGCTACCGCTACACTCCCCGCACAGATGCCTTGGTTTGATCTTTCAATGGGACGATCCGCGGCCATCGAAGATGGATTGCGGTGGATTGTCCTCCATGAAGATTCATATCCAAGCGGCCAATTCGCACGGACAGCCCGATTTTTGGACATCGTCGCCACACCGGTTGAATACACGGAAGGTGTTCGTGTCTACCGACTAGATCCATAGACCCAGTCGGTGAGTTGGCTCGCCAAAAACTCACCCAAACGAACATTGCCTTCGCGAGACAAGTGGTTTGAATCCACCAAAGAATCTTGATCTTCCATGTTCTCAAAGGCCAAGGAAGCATTCACCCAACGAACATCTTCAGCACGCATCGTTTGCTGCATCTGGGCGTAGGAAAACAATCGACTGCGTTGAGCTGATCTCACATATTCCGTCAGCAACACCACCCGATCGCCCTGAAGTCGGGCCGCATCAATAACCATCCGGTGGTTGTCTTTGGCATCGGGCAAAGGAACGTCGGCGACCTGGGCTGCATTCAAGTCTGGGCGGGGGCGAAACCACAAGGCCAAACCGACCGCCAAGCGGGATTCTCGAACCCACCCTGGAAGCCAGCCCGATGATGCTTGAACCCCACTCGCTCTCTCTTCTCGTTGTTTTCGGGTCATCGTATTCTGGGTGGTAAACACATCGTTGACCCCCACATACATGACCAAAATATCTGCGGATTCCAGGTGAGCATCGATGGTTCGAGAAATGGTGTACGTGTTGCGGTCCCCATCCCCAAAGTTGTGCGTAGTGAGTCGAACATCCGCTGGAAGATCACGACACAAAGCCGCATGGGCCTTGGCTGTGAAAAAGGCCTGCGGCTCACCCCCAAACTGGTACGCCCCACCCACCGAGGAACCACCGGCAACCACAACCGATATCGACCGAGATGCATTTTCATCGCCACACCGACCCGTCCACCCGGACACGGGAGAGTCCCACCCTTTTTCATTGGGGCGCTCCCCAGAAAGGCGGTCCATTTGCCATGAATCATTCAATCCGGTGGTCCGCATCCACGCTTCGGCTCCGAGCGGCATGGACAGTGCCGCCACCAACAACATCATGACCGCCACCCGAGGCGTCGTTCGAAGCCACAATCCCGTGGTTCCCAACACACCCACGAACCGCCAGATCAGCAAAAAAATTGCCCCTTGGTCCGGACCCAACATCGCCAACAGAAGCCAGGCTCCGGAATCGACGAGCCACCAGACGGACGGCGCGCGGCGAAGCGCATCGAGAGCGCCACTGGCCATGCACACCCCCACCACACTCCACCCCAACACAGAGCCACCGTGAAGCATCTCCGCACTCGCGGAGGACGCAACCGCCAAGGCCAACCACACCCATGGACCCACACCATGAGCCCGGTTCTCGGGCTGCCGCGCCACCAGTCGAACGAATTTATTGAGGGCCAACATCACCAAGGGAACCGAGACCACCGCAAGGGCGAAGCGAGCCAAATCAGAGGGCGGCATCCGGCTCAAATACAATCGTTCCACCCCAGAAAGCCATACATCTCGGGGCAAGACCACCACCCACAATACCGGAATCAACATACCGATCACCGACGCCACGGAAGCCACAGACATGGGGATCAAAATCCACACAATCAAGAGACCAAACAAGGCCCCAAACACCGTTGCATTGTCCAAAAACAGTTTGGATGGCCCATGGTTTCGAAAATCTGCGGCGAAAATTTCTACACCGCGGGCATCCTGAACAACGATGCGGGCAATTCGAGCCCAATCATCCTCACTCGAAAGCTCCAATCGCCCGGGCCGATACGTACCCACATCTCGGCGCTGATCGCCAACCAACAACATCAGTCGACCATCCTCGCCTTGCAGTCGAAAGGTTCGGGCACCCGCCACCGATATCCACTGGGAGCCCGGCACACTGGCCCGAAACGCGCCGGGCCGAAGCTGGATGGCTTTCACTGGGGGAGGACCGATCTGTAGGAGCAGCGTTCCACTGTCGGATGTGAGCTCAATGTCGACGCTGTTGGCCTCTCCTTTAAGCTGTGGAAGGACCATATCTGGGCGAAAAAAAACATGGGTTGCGATGCTAAGCGCACCATCCACCACATGAGTCACTCGACCCGCACCCGCACGACCAATGCCTTCTTCTAGACCCGGAGAGATGACCCGCCACTGCTGAGGATCAGGTCGATGAGGCATGGCAAAGGGACCACCATACCGGTGTGCCATCACGCGACTCACAAAAGCGCCCATGACCAGTCCCAAGATCAACAATAAGAGGAGCGGTCTGCGGCTCAAGGCGCACCCTTTGAGAAGTCATACCCCGACTTTCTCAACTCTTCGACGAAGGCTGGAGAGAGATCTCTGGCCTCACCCTTGCGACCATGTGCCGCCCGAAATCCATCCCACCGTCCCAATAAGTCCGCGACGACTTCCGGATTTGCATTGGCTTGTTCTTGGGTCTGAGCTGTATCCGTGTCCGAATTGTACAAACACACTTGCATCGTACCGCTCATCACACGGGGACTCGACTGCGGACTGTTTCCACATCCACGGCGCTGCTTCAACAATATCCATGGGTCGGTGATCACCGCACCGGGAAGGTCGGAACCAATTTGTCTCGCAACACCGCCTTCGGACAAGACCAACCGTGCTTCCACGTCTTCTTCGCCCTTCATCAAGGGGACCAAACTTGCCCCATCAATACCGGCCGGCTCAACCGCGCCGATCAAGTCCAAAATGGTGGGCAAAATATCCGTCTGACTGACCACATCCTGAATCGGGTCGGTAGCCGTTCTCATTCCAGGCACTGAAATAATCAACGGAACATTGATCACACCGTCAAAAAATGCATCCCCATGAAGAAGCTCACCATGATCATTGAGCGACTCTCCGTGGTCGGCGACCAACACCACAATCGTGGGCCGGCCCCGGGCCTTCACACCGGTCAGCAGGGCGTGAACATCCGCATCCATCAGCTTCACAGCTTCAGCATACGTCTGACGCCAAACATCTGCAGCGGGCTGCCCCAGCCGATTTACCAAGGTCTGCAAGGGATCCTCTCGGGCAATCTCCACGATTCCTTCTTGGTCTGTCCCTCCTGCCATTCCAGGCATGGCTTGCTGCTGACGGGATTGTGCCTCCGCTTGTCCCGCCTCCCACAGCAACTGCCGGACCCCTGTGGGATCTTCTCCCTCTTCTGGCGGCTGCACCACAAAAGGAAAATGGGCGGTTCGGGTATGCATCATCAAGAATACAGGGTCATCGGTGGGCTGTTCGGCCAACCAGGCGAGGGGAGTATCTGCAACAGATCCCTCGGGCTCCAGCACATTTCCTCGGTATCGACCATCGGGCGAATTGCGGGGGGCCGCAGTAATCTCCAGGTGCTGAAACCCACGGTCAAGACCATAATCAGGGCGAAAACCCGAGGGCGCGTCGGTCGTAAAGCCACCGGTCCGATACCCATACAAGCCTAAGATTTCAGGCAGCGTGGGCACATCTGTGGTGAGTCCTTTGTCCCAGCCCGTCACACCCGTAGCGCTTCCGTATCGACCGGTGAGAATTGCCGTGAGCGATGCCAAGGTAAAATTCGAGGCGGAGTAGGCGCGATTAAATCGAAATGCGGAGTTGGCAAGAGCATCCACAGACGGGGAGATGTCCGCTGGAAACCCATAGGCTCCCAGATAGTCTTTGCGAAGAGAACACACCGTGATGAGCACCACATCGCACCCTGGGCACAGCGCGCCCCCATCGGCCTCACTGGTGTCCATCGGCGTCTGGGCGGTGTAGACCCCCGTTCCCGGATTGACGCCACCCGGCGCACCTACAGGGCCCAAACCAGGGGGTCCCATCGATCCTGCAGCCGGTCGACGTTCCGACGACGTGGTGGCGGTGGTAGAAGGAACGACGCGCGAAACCGTACCCAGCCCTTTCCACAACAAGGTCACACCACTCGCACACAGCAAGACCACGAGCGTCATGCCCATTTTCTGTCTTTGCGGTGATCTTGTGCTCATGCGTGCAAGCCTACTCGAATTCGCAGTGCTAATCTGGAGCCATGTCTGAAGAACCCAATGGAACCTGGGCTGAATTGGTCGCCTTACTTAACCGCGGTGGGCGATGGTGGATGGCACCTCTTCTCTTTGCCGCCATCGTGCTTGGCTTGGGTATGGTCTTCCTCCATGCCGTGGAGTACGTGGCGCCTTTTGTCTATGTCTCTCCCTCTTGAGCCTTAAAAAACCAGCCGGTCGTCCGTCACAGCCATCACTTCTTCAAAACTGGTTTCACCAAACGCGATCTTTTTGATCCCATACTCTCGCAGGGTCAACATTCCATCGTTGAGGGCCTCTCTCTTGATTTCTTGTGCGGATGACCGTTCATGAATCAAGGTCCCGATGCGGGGGGTCACCGACATGACCTCGTACAAGCCGGTCCGGCCGCGGTAGCCCGTATATCGGCACTTCACACAGCCCACACCCCGCCGAATCTTCAACCTGCGGCCACGGGCTCCTTGAATCCTCAAGGCCAGGACTTCATCGTCGTGAAGCACGTCATCCACAGCACAGTGCGTACAAATCTTACGAACCAACCGTTGGGCCACTACGCCCACCAAAACCGAGCTGAGCAAGAAGGGCAATACACCCAAATCCAGCATGCGACCCACAGCCGATGACGAGTCAATCGTATGAATCGTCGAGATGACCAAGTGTCCCGTAAGGGCGGCCTGAACCGCATTTTGAGCGGTCTCCTCATCTCGAATCTCACCGACCATCACCACATCCGGGTCTTGGCGAAGGACATTGCGCAGAGCGGATCCAAATGTGAGACCAATCTTGGGCTGCATCGCAATCTGATTGAGGTCCTCTTGAACCATTTCAATCGGATCTTCCAAGGTCACAATGTTGACCCGTGGCGATTGAATATGCTGCAGTGAGGTGTACATGGTGGTGGTCTTTCCACTCCCCGTTGGACCCACCACCAAAAGCAGTCCCGAATTTTGGGACAGCATGCTTCGATAAGAGCCCATTTCTCGCGGAAAGAAACCAAGATTTTCCAAGTCCGCTAGTTGGGCTCCTGGGTCGAACACCCGGGCCACGACCTTCTCGCCAAACACCGTAGGAATGGTCGACACTCTCAACTCGATCTCTTCATCTTGATGCGTCGTCTTGAAACGACCATCTTGGGGGCGACGACGCTCCGCAATGTCCATCCGAGCGAGCATCTTAAACCGCGAGATCATGGCGGGAAGAACCACCTTGGGCAATCGATGGATGCGGTGCAAAACACCATCAATGCGCATTCGTACCCAGCCTTCCTCTCTCTTGGGCTCGAGGTGAATATCACTGGCGCGCTGCTCAAATGCGTAGTTCAGCAAATACCACACCGCACGCACGATGGGCTTGTCATTGGCATCGAGATCGCCACCATCATCGAGTTCATACAGCTGCTCAAGATTGCCCAAATCGGGGAAGTCTGAGGCAAAGTCTTGCTCTGCTGCACGCATCGAGCGACGAAATCCGTGAAACTCGACAATGATGCCCAGAATCTCACTCTTGGAGGCCACAACGACTTGGATTTTCTTGTTCTTGACGCGGGCGATGCTCTCCACCAACTCTGTGTCCCACGGATCAGCCATCGCGATGGTAAGCAGAGCCTCTGTGTCTTCGATAGCCACAATCAAATGACGCTCAGCAAATGGTCCACCGAATGCGGAAGTGACCAACTTGTAGTCGAGTTGCAAGGGATCGAGGTGCACAAAAGATAGGTCGAGGGCATCGGCAATGAGTGCAGTGATCAGCGACTCATCAACCTTTTCGCCCGGATCTTTCGTGTGTGGAAACCGAAATGATGCGATCAATTCAATCTCAGTGACCCGATATGCAACCCGATGGCGACCCAGCATACGCCGCATCTGGGCACGCTTATCCAAAAGAATATGGCGGGCCTGATCGCGGCCGCGATTGAGCACATCTTGCTTTTGTCCCTCGTGAAGCAGTTCATGCTCCACAAGGAGATCCAGAATCCAGATCAGTCGTTCATTGTTGATCACGGTCCCAAGGATACCCTCTGTCGGTTCGATCTACCCAATTCTCCCCATGAAGAAGCCCATCAGTGTTAGAGCATTTCATCCATCTGGGGGGCTGGAAATGAAGGGCTGGTCTACGACTGACAGTGCCACACTGTATGGGGTCAACACATGGGGATCGGGGCTACTCTCCATCCGAGAGAGTGGCGAATTGTGCATCTCTCCAACCGTTCACAGCGCATCCTTGCCGGCCATCGTGAATGAACTGACCGCACAGGGCGTCGGTCTTCCCGTTCTTCTTCGATTTCCAGATGTGATCGAAAGTCGCATCAATGCGCTCGCAAATGCCTTCCACAAGGCCATCGAACTCGAACACTATCAGGGGACATATCGTGGCGTGTTTCCGATCAAAGTAAACCAAGAGTCCTCTGTGGTGCGAGATGTCGTCTCATCTGCGTCCCATCATCACATGGGACTCGAAGCCGGTTCAAAACCAGAGCTGCTGATCGTATTGGCAGAGCTCAACGATCCGGAAGCAGTCATTATCTGCAATGGATACAAAGATAAGGAATACATCGAAACGGCACTCATGGCCCAGCGCCTGGGTCGCCGACCATTTTTGGTGGTGGAAAAACCCGGTGAAGTGCAGTTGATTGTCGACACCGCACAGCGACTCAACGTGAAGCCCCACATTGGCGTAAGGGCGCGGCTCTCTTCTACGGGGACCGGCCGATGGTATCGCTCGTCGGGTGACCGGGCCAAATTTGGACTCGATGTGGCCCAAATCGTATCAATGATCGAGGACCTTGATGCTGTCGACATGCTCGACTGCCTTGAGCTTCTTCACTTTCACATCGGCTCGCAGATATCCGCGATTCGATCCTTCAAGACTGCCGTTCAAGAGGCGGCTCGGATCTACATCGAGCTGGTTCGACTGGGTGCGCCCATGGGGTTCCTCGATGTCGGGGGCGGGCTCGGTGTCGACTACGACGGCACACGAACCGATCAGGCACAATCGGTGAACTACAGCATCAAGGAGTACGCCGAAGATGTGGTTGCCACCATCGCACGGGTGACCGATGCTGCCGGAGTCCAACACCCACACATCGTGACAGAGGCGGGGCGTGCCATGGTGGCCCACCATGCTGTCTTGATCACAGAAGTCATCGATGTACAGCGAATCGGAACCACCGGGGATCCCGATATGGTGGCCAATGATGACCCCGAAACCTTGATTGAATTGGCCGAAATCTTGGGATGGCTCGACACGGAGCACGTGCAGGCGGCATGGAACGATGCTGTTGCATTGCGGGCCACCCTCATCACACAATTCAATCTGGGACTCATGGATCTTCGGCAGCGCGCTGTGGGAGAAGAGTTGTTTTGGCGAATCGCTTCAGAAATCCATGCGCTCGTCACAGTCATGGATGTACAGCCGCAAGAACTGCAGCACCTCTCCGAGCTTCTGGCAGACACCTACACAACAAACTTCTCCATATTTCAGTCCATCCCGGATGCCTGGGCCATCGATCAATTGTTTCCCGTCATGCCAATCAATCGACTCAACGAGCGTCCAGACCGAGTGGGTACACTCGCTGACCTCACATGTGATTCCGATGGTAAAATCGATCACTTTATCGGAGACAAAAGAACACTGAATCTGCATAGCCTCGATGGCGAACCCTATTGCTTGGGGTTTTTCTTGGTGGGGGCATACCAAGAAATTTTGGGCGATCTACACAACCTGTTTGGCGATACGCACGCCGTGCATGTTCGGCTGGGTGGGCCGGATGAATACACGCTCGAACACATAGAAGTCGGTGATACGGTGAGCGAGGTTCTCAACTATGTCCACTTTGACCCACTGAGCCTGCTCGAACGGATGTCCTGCGCCGCCGAGAGAGCTGTGCAAGAGGGAACCATGGCCGTGACTGAAAAGGAGCGCTTGTTGAGCGCCTATCAGGAAGGACTCAAGGGATACACCTACTTTGAGTAGGCCAAAAAAAACACGGGCCGAGCGATGGAGAACGCCCGGCCCGATGTAGCCCGTGGGCCATGTACCATTAGTCTTCTTCTGTCCGCGGTCCGAGATAAATCCCCGTTTGCCCTTCATCCCCAGTCGACAGGGAGCCTGCACCGTCCACCCCGCCGGAGGCAACCGGCTCATCTGACTCATTGACCATCCCATCTCCATCTGCGTCTACAAAGGCCCACAGATACACAATCGTGTGGGCCGGTACAACGAGGTCCCAAGCTACGCCTTCTGTTACCCCCAGCGCTTCAGGACCCCAAACTCGGTAATCATACGAATCCTCAAACTCCTCTACGTTGACTTCACCTTCGGGGCGATACTTCATCGCTGCAACATAGACGGCGGGATCCACGCCCTCTACGACCAGGTCTGCTATCGCCTCTATTCCAGGTAAAACCAGTTGACCGGAAAGATGGACAAAGGGAACCACGCTCATGGCGGGAGACCCATCTCCGAGCGGAATTTCGATGTGAATATCGGTCATCCACTCGTCTTCAACAAAAATCGGATTGCCATCCACCCCGGGTTCGGAGACATACGCTCCCCACTTGTCTGCTGGATCGACCAAACCGTTTCCATTGAGGTCATAGGCCGCGACAATCTGCATAAGGCCTGCATTTTCACACATGCTCAGATCATATGAAGAGACCGCGCCGGTGGCGGTTGGAACGGGCACAAATTCAACTGTCTGGTGGGGGCCACCACCATTCTCGTCGAGCAGCATCACCATGCCGTTTCCGCCGTGGTAATCGCTCGTAATATTGATATCGCCCGACACGCTGATTCGTTCACAGCCACCCTCGGGAAGCTCATCGGGGGTAATGATCCCGTCACCGTTGTAGTCGATGTAATCATCACCCGGCGGCACATAGCCACCCACATCTTGCCAACCCCAGCCGCCCGGTCCCCATTTGTCCCAATCCACCAAGATGACAATGTCTCCAGAGTCGAACGAACCATACGCCTCAATGGCGACCTCATTCGGGTGAACGCCCATCGGCTCTTCCGAGCCCACGATGCCATCGCCGCGAACATCGAGTGAGGCATAAATGTTCACCGCAGCCGTCCGCTCAGGATCAATCTCCAACCGGTAAAAGTCCCCACCAACCCGTGGACGGGTCACAGTGTGCTGATCAAAATATGACTCTCGCCCATCGGTACCCGGAAGATAGGCCGCCACAAAAATGGAACCAAAGGGGAAGTCGCCGCCGATACCCACCGCATCCTCCCATGGCATAAACTGGCGTACACCTTCATCATTGGTGGTGTACAGCTCCACCATGACTTCGCTTCGAATGGTCATGTAGTGGTCGGTATTAATGTCCTCCGGGGGCTCTTCACCTGAACCTTCCCCTTCACTGGGAGCTTGTTCAGATGCTTCCGCATCTGGGTCGGACGCATCGTCCTTGGCTGCGCCGGGTTTGGTGCAGGCGGTACATACGATCAGCAATAGGAACCAAGGCCAACGAGACACGGTACTCATCCCACACCCCACCCAGGGTTGATGGATTTAAAAAAACGCCGGTCCGGGGGTAATGAACCATTGCTCAGACTTTCCCATGTGATCGCACGGAGTGGCACGATCGCATGGGATTACCTGAGTTTAGCACAGCCGAATGGAGTCCAGCGACACAGTGTTCCACGTGGCACGATGTATCTCCCACAAGAAGTGTGGGAGATACCCCTCATGCCTGGTTGCTATTCTTGATCAACGATGATGAATTCAACCCGGCGGTTGGCTGCACGACCGTCATCCGTTTTATTGGTCTCGATCGGACGCATTTCACCAAACCCGACCGCATCCAGTCTTGGTGCTTCAACACCACGGGCCGCCAGCTCATTTTTCACAGAGTCTGCGCGGGACTGGCTTAGCTTCAGGTTCGCAACATCCGAGCCCACACCATCCGTGTGACCCTCAATACGAATCTTCTTGATTTGCGGGTTGGCCACAATGGTCTCTGCAATCTCTTTGATCAAACTATCGGAGCGCTGCTGAATCGCAGCCTTTCCAAATTCAAAGTAGATCTTCTCGGCAATCTTGATGAAGTTCTTCTCGATGACGACACGCCGATCCGGGCAGCCATCTTCGTCTTCTTCTCCATCGAAGTCTTCCGCATCGTATGGACATCGATCGACGTCATCATTGTATCCATCGCCGTCTGTGTCGAGCACAGGCTCCGTATCTGGACACCCATCCTCGTCTTGGAAACCGTTGTTGGTTTCAGGCTCATTCGGACACCGATCCGCAACATCGAGGATGCCGTCTTTGTCGTTGTCCGTATCCGGACACCCATCGCCATCTTGGTATCCATCCTCATCTTCAGGATCGAGCGGGCAACGATCGACATTGTCTCTGAGACCATCGGCATCGTTGTCGACCTCAGGACACCCATCTTCGTCCTGGAACTGGTCCAAATCTTCCGGTTCACGGATACACCGATCGAGCGCATCAACAATTCCATCTTTGTCGGTGTCCCGCATGTTGGGATCAAAGCTTGGGGCCACACTGACGCCGCCAAACATTCTCCAGTCTGGTGCACCCACACCCGGCAATACACCCATACCACCACCGAAATTGATGCTGACATAGTCGCCGGCGAGAAGCTTGACTCCACCGAGAACTTCCGCGGGCTGTTGGGCCGCGCGATCGCCCCATACTTCACCATGAAACTCACCGATAATCTCCATGACCGATGCATGGAGGCCCATGGCTATTCCGTACACCATGCCGTTGTTCACCGGCACACTGCGGATCACCGCATCCGGGCGGACATGAAACCCGGCCATCACAGAGCTTCTGAAGCTGTACTTACGGGCACGAATGGGACCATCTGAGAACTCAAAAATCGTACTGGGAGTCAACGAGGTACCGTTTTCACCCAAGAAAGAGCCACCATTTCCGGTGGGAAGCCCAATGGGGATGGCAATGGCCATACCGATGGGCATGCGATCCCGATCCAGAGCCACCACTTTGGGAACCAGGCGAATGTCGCCCACACCCGAGGTGATCAATCGATCCGGAGGCGCTTCTGTGCTCAACACCTTGGCGTTCGGCAAATAGCCGTCTTGCCACAAGACGAGGGGCACATCGACGGTCAAGGAGAAGTACCGGGACATACCGAGTCCAATCTGGACATTTCCAGAAAGGCGGTCATCCACGATGCCTTCACCATTGTCTGCTTCCACATTGGCCAATGGTGGCGCATAGCGCACACCCTCGCTCACCAAAATGACAGGATCATTTTCGTAGTTGACGATGAAGCCACCGCCAAGCTGCAAGTGCCCAAGCGTGGCCGCTGAAGGCACCGCAAAGTAGCCATAGTGATCGGCTGGAGGGCGAAACAGCTCAAAGTCAAACGTCTCGTTCACGTCCTGGGCTTGAGCCACAGCCATAAAACTGGTCAATAGTCCTATCCACAAGGATTTCATCGGGGACCTCCTGATTATTCCCAACTGGGAATGGTGCGTACCCTTTAAAACCCTACTGACAGACTGCAAGACCGGTCTACGGTCCGTCACCCGTCTGTTTCTTAGATCCGCTCGCGCCCACGGTTCTCGCGAACTCTTCTTCTAGGTCTGTCCCCCCACCTTCGGGTAGGTCAGGTGGCGCATCTTCCTCTAAAGAAGCGAGAACCACCTGAAGATTTGTCACATTTCCGTCGGTCAGATTGATCCCAGCAATCGTCGCACGGGGATCGTCTCCACTCGGACCATCCCCATTCAGATCGGCAAACGCATCAATCTCAAGCTGTCCGAGACTCGCGGGAACCGTGATCGAAAACACGCCCACATTTCGTTTCAACTTACCCAGCAGTTTCCGGCCTCCGCTGGCAGATGAGTCCGGCGTAAATAAATCCATATCGACCACACCGGCTCCATCCCACACCAATCGTCCAGACACTTCTACACGGGCCCCTTCATACGCTTCAAAGGGATCAGACTGGGTGGGTGTGCCATCCGGCGGAGGGGCTTGGCCCGATCCAAAACCCGGTGGGGCTTCCACATGCTCGGGCCCGACAGACCCCCCTGAATTCCGGGCGCCAACCACCAAAGTGAAATCAACGTGCTCGATGGCAGTGCTGCCCACGTCCACGCGAAGCTCTGCATAGGGGTCTTTCGCGGAGGGGCCATCTTTTTCGAGATCCTGAAATGCGGCCAACTGCAGCGTTCCGATATCCACAGGAACCTCAAAGGAGTAGGGTCCAGGCCCCACTACAATCAGTTTTCCTTGATTATCGAGCCCGCCCTCAGATTCGGAATTCACAATCGACACATCCAGATCCACTGGGCCCGAAATCTCCGATAATATGCTTCCAGACAACACGATTCGAGCCCCATCCATGCCAACAAACGGCTGTGGAGGGGGAACCTCTTGGTGTTCAGGGCCCTTGGTTGCCGTCGAACGACCTCCCGCTACCATCCGGAGTTCAATGTCTGCAATCGAGGTGTCCAATATTTCTACCCGGACTTCAGCATAGGGATCTGCCTCGCTTGGTCCATCCGACTCCAAATCCTGAAATCCGGCCACCAGAATTTCACCCACCCCCACCGGGACATCAAAAGAAAATAGACCCGGACCATCAAAGATGAGTTTGCCTTCGCTTTTGAGTCCGCCGGGGGAGTCGTCATCCACCGTGGACACGTCGAGGTCCACAGAGCCCTCAAATTCAGACACCATCACACCAGACAAGGTGATGCGCTCACCAACTGCATCCTCAAACGGCTGCGGGGGTGCGGCTTCCTCGTGGACGACATCCTTGTGAACCTGTTCCGCATGCGCGGGAGCACCGGTGTCATCAGAAGCTGAATTGGAGTGAGATGGCTGGGCTGTAAACCGAGAGTCTAGCGGTACCTCTTCGCCCGTGACCCGCTCAAGACAGCCCACCGCCAGCCATACAACAAACGGTAGCATGACTACAGGCCCCGCTCTGAGCGGTACCATTCAACCGTCTCCATCAGTCCCTGGCGAAGGGAAGTCGCGGCACACCACCCAAGTTCACGTTCAGCCAAGCCGCAATCCATGACCTTTCGTGGCTGACCGTCCGGCTTGGTTGGGTCAAACACAATGTCTCCCTCGAAGCCCGTTACTTCCGCGACCATCGTGGCCAGTTCGGATACGGACACTTCCCGACCCGTTCCAATATTGATTGGGTCCGGCCGACCCCATGCGGCAAGGGCCAGCAATCCATCCGCCGCATCGGTCACATACAAATGTTCCCGTGTCGCACGACCTGTACCCCATACCCGCAGGGATTCTGGGTTGGCCAAACACCGTAAAATAAGTGCTGCAACCACATGGGCACGCTCAAGATCCATCTCATCGCCTGGCCCATATAGATTGCCCAACACCCCAAAAACCGAACGGAACCCATACTGATCAAAATAGGCCCGTCCAAGCTCCATCAATGTTCGCTTGGATTGCGCATACGGTGCATTGGTGGGCTCAGGGTATCCATTCCAAATGTCTTCTTCCCTGAATGGAACGGGAGGAGTTCTTGGGTAGCAACACGTCGAAGACGCCCCAATAAACAGCTCTGCTCCACATCGGTGAGCCGCATCCAAGGCATGAACGTTGATCAAAACATTGTCTCGACCCGACTGGACCGGATGCTCCCGCATCCACCCAATACCGCCCCCTTGAACCGCACAGTGGACCACTACGGTGGGCTTCACAGACTCAAACAATTCAAGCGTGGGTTCAAATTGAGTCAGGTCGGCATCGGCAGACCCCACGGCCACCACATCAGCACCCCGTTGACTCAAGCGTGCGACCACATGAGAGCCGAGAAAGCCCCGGCCACCGGTCACCAGCGCTCGGGTACCATTCCACATACGTCTCAAACGTTGCCATAAGGGTTGCGGATCTCCAAGAGCCGCAGCCCATTCGTCAACTCCGCCAAGCCTTGTTCAATGTCGATGCTGACCTCATACCCGGCATCCCGAATGCGCGAATAGTCTACCTCGTAGTCCCGCCGGTCCTCATCTTTGCCAAACTCTGCGAAGTAGACCAAAAAGTCGACCCTCTTCTTGATCAGCTTAACGATGTCTTCCTTGGTGAAGTTGAGCGATTCGTGGCCCACATTGAAAACCGTATGCTCCAAATCATCGAAGCACTCCAACATGTGAACGATGGCACGGGCAATGTCCACAACATGAATGAACGTACGACGGAAGTGCTTCTCGTAGACCACGAGATACCGCTGATGAATGGCTTGCCAGCAAAAATCGTTGATCATCAGATCAAGACGAGGGCGAGGGGACAATCCATACGCTGTCGCAAAACGCAACGCGATGGCGTTGTGCCGACTGAGACAAAGCTCTTCCGCTTCTGTCTTGACGCGGCCGTATAAACTCAGGGGATTGAGCGGGGTGTCTTCGGTACACACGCCGGTCACTTCACCATAATTGCTGCCCGTGGAGGCATAGATCAGGCGGGCATCGTGGGGCATGGTTTCGATTACATTGCGGGTTCCCCCCACATTGACTTCGACCGCACGCTCCGGCATCTTCTTGCACAGTGGATAGCCCACCAATGCCGCCAAATGAACGACGGCTTCCATGCCTTCCATCTCCTTGGCCAACGCCGCTCGATCACAGATATCCACCATCGAGAAACTGAAGTTTGGATTGATGAACAGCGGCAGCATCGTTTGCCCACCGAACATCAAATTGTCGACCACATGCACATGATGTCCATTCGCCAACAACTGACGAACGACAATGCTGCCTACATACCCTGCACCACCGGTGACCAGAACTTTCATGGCCCGGAGCATACCCGCGTTTGGTCTCGTGGTACAGCGAACGTCAAAAAGCGCCCTTGAGCCCCTCGAGCAAACGGTCCATATGATTGTCGTCAAATGCGTGAGACTGACCCACAAAGAATCCACGCTCATGGACTGCGTCTGCCACTGGTGTGAGTCCTTCAACCCGGACACCTTCGATCCGAGAAAAGGCTGGCTGTCGCGCCAAGTTTGATCCCGATATTGGTCTTGTTGAGATCCCTTGGGCCTCCAGTTTGGCGCACACGGCGGCACGCTCATCTACTTTTGGGTCGATCAGCATCGGAAAAGCAAACGCCGCATGGGTGGTATTGGGCAGCTCTGGGAATACCCGGAGAGGAAGGTTGAGCGACTGTACCGCCTCACACCAGCGGGCATGATTCGCCCGACGGTGTGCCACGTATTGGGCCAGGCGAGGAACCTGGCAAACACCCATCGCACCCGTGATTTCGGTGGGGCGAAGATTGTAGCCCGCGCTCACGAATAAAAACCGACGATCAATCTCGGGATGCGCTGCCGCCAACTCATCCGCATCGGAACGTTCACGAACCCATCCATGGGCACGAACACTGCGAGCCGCATCGGCGACCTCGTCCGAGTCGGTGTTGATCATCCCCCCTTCAATCGTACTCAAATGATGGGAAAAAAAGAAAGAGAACGCACTGGCGACGCCGATAGCACCGCACATCTGATCACCAATCTGGGCGCCATGAGCACCACATGCATCTTCAATGATCACCGGTCCCGTCGCACGGCTTGGACAACCCAACAAATGAACAGCGAGAACCGGTCGATCCCATTCGCCTTCGAGACACAATGAGTCTTCCCCCACATCCACCAACACTGGCTTGAGGCCTGCTTGAGCCACCGTAAAGAGAGATGTAGACCAACCGACGGCCGGAACAACAACCTCTTGGCCACGCTTGAGTACACCGGACTCAATCAGCGCCGTCAGCATCACCAACAGGGCGCTTGAACCCGAGTTCACACAGACCGCATGCTTGGTGCCCACCGCTTCGGCCCACGCCCGCTCAAAGTCGAGAACCTTTTTTCCCATGGTGAGCCAACCGGACAACAAGGTCTCGATTGCCGCCGCTATTTCTTCGCCCTCGATCGGGCTCACCGCCAATGGCAGACCATCGCTCGGCTCGTCCATCGAGAAATACTGCGCGACCAGTTGCGCGATCGCATCTGACCGGCTCATGTAAACAGCCGCGAGCCGGGCAATTCGGTGAGCAATACCTTGAGGTGATCCTTGCCCACTGGCCAGGAGATGGCCTTGGACTCTCCCCCTGCCCGTTGGCCCTCTACCGTCGCCAGTTCTGCAATCCGCCAACGGCGGCGCATGGCACGAATTGAAATCTGATATTCAATTGGAAAGCGCTTTACCGACGTGTCCATGTCCAAAAAGGCCCGCCGCCGCATGGCACGAAACCCATTGATGGTATCGGTCACAAATGGGCCATGATTAAACAGTCGATTCGCGACCCAAGTCAGCGTCTGATTAACCCGAGCACGGGGACGAAAAGCGTCGGTTTCCTCGTTCACTGACCCTTCGGCAAACCGACTCGCGATCGCCAAATCATTTCCAGCCATGATCAAGTCGTCCAACCGCTCAATGTCCGCGGGATCTTCATTGCCATCGGGACTGTAGTAGACAAGTCGCTCATCTCTACTGGCTTCCGCTGCGACACGAAACGCCACGCCTCTGCCCGGAATACTTTGGTCGAGAATCGGCACTCCACGCTCGGTCAAAAATTCACGGGTACCGTCCGTTGAACCACAATCGACCGCCAATACGGTTTTAAATTTGTCCACGGGTATCTGTGACCACAATTGCTGCAGGCCATCTATTTCATTCAATGTCAGTAGCACCAAGGTGCAATCGCGCTTCATTCCGACCTCTTCAACAGGGATTGTTCCACCAAAAAATCAAATACCCACTCAGCTATTTGAGCATTTCCTGCCGCATTGGCATGCCCACGATCATTCGAAAAGTACAACTGGTTTTGGCGACTGGCATCTTCCATTTTACCCTGAAGTTCCAAATATGGAATCTCCAACTCTTTGGCGGCCGCTTCAAGAATGGTTCGATGGGTCTCGGTGTAGCCCTCCCGTTCCAGCGGGAAACCGAACAAAACTGGGGTTGCGCCCACCGATTGGACCTGTCCAACCAACGTACGGATATTGTCTACATAGTCTGCAGGCGGCACCCGATAGATCCCGCCCTGACCATTTTGTGGACGCTCTTTGGCCTCCACCTGAACGGTGCCCAACATCGAACGCAGGGCCAAGTAGACCCGACTGTTGTACAGCACATGATCCTTTAAAAAGCGATTGTCATGTTGAAGGATCGCCTGACTTTTATCCGAATACGCGGCTTTTCGCGCATCTTGAACGACATACCCAATCAACACCACATCCGGCGTGTAGTCCTTGAGAACCTCATCCCACAGCCACCGACCTTGAAAGCTCGTGTAGCCGGGCTGACCCGCATTGATCACTTCAACATTGACGCGATCCGATGCGTCTATCAACGACTGAAGTTGCGCTGGATACGTTTCACCATCACCAACACCCCAGCCAAATGTGGTCGAACACCCCAGGGCCATCACGCGAAATATGCCCTCTTTTTTGGCCCGTTCAGAGGTTGAGCTGCGCAATCCATCGGCGTTGCTGCTCACCCGAAAGAGGGCTTTTTCCTCTTTATGTGGAAATGCCTTTTGAGTGAGCGATTCGTCGGTGATCCAAAAGGGAGAATTGTGCTCAAAGGTCTCCGTGACCTGCGGCCATCCTGATTGCCGCAAGCCCAATTCTGCCGCAGCACCAATGACAACCATCGGCACCAAGGAAAATCCCAGCTTGCGAAGAAGTCCGCTCATTGGGCGGGACTCACCTCTATGGCTGTATGGTCAATCACAGAACCCGATTTATGCCACGTGTTGTCGAAGAAGCTCGTGTCATTGATGCGATAAGAAATTTGGCCGTCTTCCGGTGCGGTAAACACGGCAGAGACACCCACAGGAACAATCGTCTCAAATCCAGTCGCCTTCCCAACAAACTTCATGATCAACATTCCCGCCATACATCCCTCAATATTGCAGGGTTGGTCGCTGCCGGATGTCGGTTGAGCCGGGTCGCCCAACACGGTGATCCATGGACTCGAATCACTGGTTCGATATTGATCATTGGCCGTCCCAGAAAGTTTGATCCGATCACCCTTACAGATTTTCAGCGGGCGCTGCCATCCGGTCCCAATGTCCAGATAGTCGAACATCGTGTAGTCCAAAGGATGGTTGCACTCTCCAACGGTCAAGCTCACCTTGAGTCCCTTGGCCCAGGTGCTCCACGCGCCCATATTGCCGGCTTCACATTGAGCGAGGTTGGCGGTGACAAACGCTTCAATTTTTTCGGGACGACCCAGCAGGACCGTCTCCACATCATCGATGACTTGTTCTTTCATCGAAACGCCATCATCGCGCTGACCCCGCCATTGATTCAGGGCTTCATCCATGACTTCCGAACGCTTCATCCGGCGTTCGATTTCATTAAAACTCGCCCAGTCCGGTGGATAGTAGCACTGGGGTTGGCCTTCATTCACTTCCTGCCAACCCGTTGGAGGAGGGCCCTTTCTCTTCTTCTTTTTCTTCGCTTCTGCATCGGCACCAAAAGCAAAGAGCATCATGGTGCCCATGATCACAGGTAAACGAGTATTTTTGGCCATCTTGTCCTCCGGGGGCTCAACCTACCCACCTTGGTAGTGCTCTGCACACACAAACACCGGCCACACCCCAGGACTTCCTGGCGTGGACCGGTGTTTGGCTATTGGGTGCGTACACCCAAAGCGACTAGATCTTGCCGAGAGCCGCGAAAGCAACAGCGAAGCTGAAGAGCACGAGGGACTCAGGGAACGCGAGTGCGATCATCATGGATGTCCGAATGTCGCCGGATGCTTGGGGGTTGCGTGCCATGCCCTCAAGAGCAGAGCCTGCAATGCGTCCCTGGCCGAGACCGCAGCCGATGGCGGCCATGCCGATCGCAAGACCAGCAGCAAGGTAATCCAAGCCATGGCCTCCTGCAGATGCGTCACCATCAGCAGCAAATGCTGCGCCGGAGAACAAGAACATGGCCACTGTGGCCGCAAGGGTTGTGCTGAACTTCTTCATGGTTATCTCCAATGGGGGTGGCTAGTGGTCGTCGTGTTCGACGGCTAGCGCGATGTAAATCGTGGACAAAAGAGTGAAAACAAAGGCCTGAATGAACGAAACGAACATTCCCAGACCCAGGAAAATCACAGGGTAAACAACAGGAATTAAGCCCGACATAATTGACAGGACTTGGTGGTCGCCAAACATGTTTCCAGTCAGGCGAAGACTAAGGCTATAGGGCCGAACAACAAGGAAGCTGAGCAGCTCAATAAAGAAGAGTAAGACGCCGAGCCACCACACGGGGCCCCACATATGCTTCAGGTACCCGACGATTCCTTGGGCCTTGATTCCCGCTCCATTGAACAAGAGCAAGACCACAAGCGCCATCGCAAAGTTGTGATGCAAAGAACCACTTGGCGGAAGCATACCGGGCAACAAGCCCATGAGATTCGACGTCAAAATGTAGATAAACAGGCCGCCTACAATCCAGAAAAACTTCTTGGCATTGGTGTGACCGAGCAGGTCTTCGGCCAGCGCGAACAAGGCGCCAGTAAACAACTCAAAGAAGTTGCGAGCGGTCATCGAACCATCGGGCACGAACTGAAGGGTACCTCCGCTGGCCACGGCTTTATTCAAGCCCATCCGTGCAAACAACGAACCCGTGAGGAGGATGCCTGCCACCAACCAGCTGAGCAGCCATGTCTGGGCATCATCCGCTCTACTGAAAAACTGGATGCCAGCAATCGGATGCTGCATCAGATCGATCAGAGATTCGTCACCAATGGAAATCTTTTTCAGCCATGTGAAGTGGTTATCACAAGTACCGCTCTGCTCCACAAACACCGACGCTGTACATTTGCTCGCCATTTATGCCTCCATCCGGGCTGGGGTCGCCATATCGATGACTGCTGCCAAGACGATGCTTCCCACCATCACGCTGCCACCAATCACCACTGCAAGGGGGTCAAAGTGTCCAAACAACGTCCAGATGGCAAGCCCCAAGACAGGCAACTTCATCGTGACCAAGCCAGCGGCGCCATGTGAGGCACCATTTTCCATTTTGCTCACGGCCCAGCCGCCAAAAATAAAGCTGCCGTACATGAGTAGACCCCCGGCGAGAACACCAGAAGCCACATCCATATCAAAAGTGATCGCTGCGATTGAAACACCCACCATCAGGCCGACTGTTGCCAGCCACATCACTTTACGGATCATCGGTTCTTGACGCATTTCCGATTGTCCTATTGATGCGGTAAATACCGGCCGCCAACATGGCTGAGCTCAAGCAGAGAAGAAGTAAGGGAGATGTCCCAAGATGCTCATCCAACCAATGGCCAGCTGCAGCACCCACCACGATCAAGATCCACATTTCGAGGACCATGGCCGAGGCCCGGGCCATTGCCCTCAGTGCATCTGGACTAAGCATCCGTCAACACCTCAGGAATACCCCAAAGGACGGCCGAGTTATCACAGCCTCCGGCATGCGTCAAAGGACGAAATGAGACCGGTCGGAGCTTGGTCAAGAAACCGCCAGCGCACCTTCGATTGAAGACACCAAAAGATCGCGGTCTTTTGGGGTAAACCCAATCGGCAAAAATGCAGCTTCATACTGGCTTGGCGGCAAATATACGCCCCGAGCAAGTGCCGCGCGATGAAAGCGACCAAAGGCTGCCATGTCGCACTCAGAAACCTGAGTAAAATTGGTTGGAGCTTCCGCTCTAAAAAAGAGCGTGAACATGGATCCAACCCGCGTCATCGAACATCCACGCGCTTTCACCGCTCCCGCGAGGCGTGATTCAAGCTCCGATCCCAACGCCTCCAATTCTTCGTACACCGCATCGGTAAGTTGGGTGAGTGTGGCCATTCCTGCCGCTACCGCCACAGGATTTCCAGAAAGAGTTCCTGCCTGGTAGACCGGACCTGCAGGACTCAGGCGGCCCATGACATCCGCGGTTCCACCAAATGCGGCAAGTGGAAATCCACCCCCGACAATTTTGCCCAAAGCCACCAAATCGGCATCGATGTCAAAGCGCTCGCATGCTCCACCCCGTGCAACCCGAAATCCGGTCATGACTTCATCGACAATCAACAAGGTGCCCGATTCGCGGGTCATGGCACGCAATCCTTTGAGAAAACCAGGCGCGGGTGGAAGGCATCCCATATTCCCAGGCACCGCCTCCAAAATGACGGCCGCCACATCGCCTTGTGCCAAGTGTTCTCCAATGGCTTCAAGGTCATTGAAGGGCGCTGTACGGGTAAGGGCGGCTACATCCGCTGGAATCCCAGGGGAGCCTGGCTGTGCAAATGTTGCAACGCCACTGCCGGCTTTCACCAACATCGCATCGTGAGCGCCGTGGTAACACCCATCGATCTTGATGATCACATCCCGACCCGTGGCACCGCGCGCCAAACGAATGGCATGCATGGTCGCTTCGGTACCGGAAGAACACAACCGAACCTGATCGAGTACGGGGTGCGCCTCACAGAGCATCTCCGCGAACTGAACCTCCGCTTCCGTGGGTGCACCAAACGATGAACCCCGGGCGAGCGCAGCCATCGCAGCCTCGACCACCACAGGGTGGGCATGACCCAAGATCAATGGCCCCCAAGAGCCCACCAAATCAAGGAATCGGTTGCCATCAACATCGAAGATGCATGGGCCCTCACCACGCGCAATAAAGAGCGGATCGCCCTCTACAGCGGCGAATGCACGCACCGGGGAGTTCACCCCTCCCGGAATCCGGCGTTGGGCGTGAGCGAAAAGATCAGAGGAACGAGAAGTATCAAAATCAGCCATGGCGGCTGGCTAACGCGTCAAGGACATTCGCCCCACAAGCCCACATCTTCCGCTTGAGCTGCACTTTCATCCGCAGAAAACAAACTCGATAAACTGTCATTTGGGGACACCACATACGCTGTGGCCATCCCGGCCTGCAGCAGCGACCGCTGGATAAACTCTGTCTCTGTGTGGAGATATGCCAGGGTGCGATCATAGTGATCATCGCATTCAAAATCGAAGGTTAGCCACACGCGCTTATCCTCTATCTTCTCCGACAAAAACAATGTGGCTTCCTCACCAAAACATTCGTCATCTGGCCCGGAGTGGTCCACTTCTGGCGTATCGATTCCAATGAGTCGAACCCGCTCGATACCCCGACCGGTTTCCACTTTAATCGTGTCTCCGTCCGTCACATCGGTCACCCGGCCCAACACAGGAGTCCGACATGGGCTTGGGCCCGCAGGCAAGGCCGATGAATCCATGCCTTCAATGACATCCGATTCTTCAGGCTCTGGGGCGGACCCATCGTGATCTGTGGGCATGGCCGTATCTTCAACCGAACCACCCGTATCCACCCATCCACCATCGGTCATTGGCGTAAAACTACAGGCTACCCAACCCACCAGGCTGAGAACCATCACTGAACGCGTCTGGCCCGAAGACGATTACGTCGTCGTTTTAGGGCCGCGTCCGCCTCGCCGTCTTCCACCACTTCTTCAAGTTCCGCAAGTGCGGCCTCTCGGCGGTCCAAGTGCTCCAGCGCGGTCGCCATGCCGAGGTGGGCCAATCGACGGGCCTCACCGCTTGCACCGGCGCGAAATGCCGCATCATAATCGGAGTACGCTTGGGCGGGATCGCTCTGCAGTTGCAGTCGTCCTTGTGCCAACCAGGCCGCAACCGCATGCTGTGGACGCGATGCTGCAACCTGTAGGGCTCTCAATGAATGCTCAACATCGCCTGCATCGGCAAAGGCCAACCCTGCATCCAACATCCATCGGCCCGCTTCGGGGTGGGCCGGGTTGACCGAGGCTGCAGCCACCCAGCGCATACCAGCGCGGATGGGGTCACCATTGTGATGGCGGTGAATCAGCCCCATGCGCGCGTGTGCGTCCACAACCCGTTCATGATCTGGATGACGCTCAATCAAGGTCTCCAGTAATTCTGCTGCACGAACCGGCTCATCGAGGGTCACATGAGTGATGACCGCCGCACGCCACAATGCTTCCGCGCGAGAAGCAACCCGACCATAAGAGTCGGCTTGATCAAGATACGCTTGTACCGCACCTTCAGCATCGCCCGCTGCCGCTTGTGATGCGGTTCTATCAAGGGCGATTGGAGACACAGGGGACATCCAAAAGACCACCAGCGCACCCACTACAGCGAACGCTGCAGCGATGCCCCGCAGCAAATACAGCCGCTCAGCTTTTGGTAGTTCCGCCCACATAACAGGCGCCTGATATCCGATATGTGGGGCGAGCCGCAAGTGCTCGCCCCTTAATCGTCACCTGTGGCGTCTATTCCTCTGCCCCTGAAGCACCTTCAGCGACTTCAGTTTCTACAGGAAGTTCTTCGATATCTTCTTCTTGCTCGACCACGCGGGTGACACTCACAATGCGCTCATCTTTTTCAATCCGCATCACCCGAACACCCTTGGCAGCACGGCTTTGGGTCTCGCGAATGTTCACGACCGGGATTTTAATGACGCGACCTGTGTTGGTCATCATCATCAACTGATCCTCATTGTGAACCTGAACTGAACCGACAACACTGCCGTTGCGTTCATCCGCAACCATGTTGATCACACCCTGACCGCCACGGCCCTGCACACGATATTTGGCGATCGCTGTGCGTTTTCCGTAGCCATTTTCAGTGATGGTAAGCAAAAGCATTTCGGCATCGTCTTCCAACATCTCAAGTCCGGCGATCTCATCGGCCTCTTTAAGCTTGATGCCACGCACACCGCGGGCAACCCGCCCCATGTGCCGAACTTCAAGCTCACCGTTTTCATCGATACCTGGGAAGCGAATGCACTTTCCAGCTCGCGTCGTGATCAGCACGTGCTGCTCGGTACGGGTCTTGCGAACCGTGAGCAGTTCATCGCCATCCGCACAGTCATACGCACGCAAACCTGAAGCCCGAATGTTTCGGTAGTCCTTCAATCGAGTGCGCTTGACCAAACCTTTCCTTGAGCAGAAGAACAAGTCGACTTCTTCATCGAAGTCACGCACCGAAATCACGGCGGCAATCTCATCATCTTTGTCGAGGCTGACCAAGTTCACAATCGGCGTGCCTCGCGCCGTTCGCGAGGTCTCCGGAATGGTGTACACCGGAACCTTAAAGACTTGTCCCTTGGTGGTAAAAATCAGCAGGTGGGTGTGCGTTGATGCGGTAAAGAGCTCTCGAACCTGGTCTTCCGCCCGGGTCTTCATTCCCTTCTTTCCGAAGCCACCACGACGCTGCATGGAGTATTCCGAATGACTCGTACGCTTGATGTAGCCCGTGATGCTCAGAGTAATGACCTGCTCTTCATCTGCGATCAAGTCAAGAATCGTGAGGTCTCCTGTGGCCTCTTCGAAGCGGGTGCGGCGTTCATCCGCGTACTTGTCTTTGATCGCCAACAACTCATCCGAAATCACTTCGAGCAAGCGCGCTTCGGAGTCCAAAATGGCCCGAAGGTAGGCAATCTTCTCTTCGAGCTCTTTGTACTCCGCCTCGATCTTGGCGCGTTCCATCCCGGTGAGACGCTGAAGGCGCATGTCCAAAATGGCTTGAGCCTGTACCTCACTGAGAGCGAAGCGACCCATCAGGCCCTTACGGGCGACATCTGGAGTCTGCGATGCACGAATCAAGGCGATAACTTCATCGAGATTATCGAGGGCGATCAGATAGCCCTCAAGAATGTGCTTCCGTTCCTCAGCCTTGCGAAGCTCGTACCGACACCGGCGTACGGTCACGTCGCGACGATGAGAGAGGTAGTAGGACAACATTTCTTTAAGCGTGAGCAACATCGGTTGCCCATGCACAATCGCAAGAAGATTGACGCCATACGTGCTCTGCAGAGCCGTGTGCTTGTACAGGTGGTTGAGAACAATCTCCCGAACCGCATCCCGTTTCAGTTCAATGACAACCCGCATACCTTGTCGGTCTGACTCATCACGGAGCTCGCGGATGCCTTCAATCTTTTTGTGGCGTACCAAATCAGCGATCTGCTCGACGAGCCGAGCCTTATTGACCTGGTAGGGCAGCTCATCAATGATGATTGCATTTCCACCTGTGGCCGTTTCTTCAAAGTCTGCGCGACCCCGCATGACCACCCGACCACGACCCGTTCGATATGCTTCGAAGACGCCCGATCGGCCATAAATGGCACCGGACGTAGGGAAGTCAGGGCCCGGAATGATTTCGATCAACTCATCAATTGTGATGTCTGGGTTTTGAATGAGTGCAATGACCCCGTCAATGACCTCACCAAGATTGTGGGGAGGAATCTTGGTGGCCATTCCCACCGCGATACCATCCGAACCATTCACCAATAGGTTGGGGTACGCTGCTGGAAGCACTTCAGGTTCTTCATTGGAACCATCGAAGTTGGGCGCAAAGCGAACGGTGTCTTTATCGATGTCTGAAAGGAGCTCTTCTGCCACTTTCGTCATCTTGCATTCTGTGTAGCGATAGGCCGCAGCCGGATCACCATCGATCGAGCCAAAGTTTCCTTGGCCATCCACCAACGGAAGACGCATGTTCCAGGGCTGTGCCATCCGAACCAGGGCGTCATAGACTGCAGAGTCACCATGTGGGTGGTACTTCTTGAGCACTTCACCAACCACACCCGCACACTTGCTGTACCGGCGGGAAGACAAGTTGCCCTCTCGGAACATCGCATAGAGAATACGCCGGTGGACAGGCTTCAGCCCATCGCGGACATCAGGCAAGGCCCGACCAATGATGACTGACATCGAATAGTCGAGGTACGAGTTCCTCATCTCATCTTCAATATCGATCGGTATCAACGCGTTTGCGATCTGTTGCACTATGGCTCCCAAGGTGTGGTCGAATCAGACCCAGTGCCGGTACAGACCGACATCTTTTTTGACCCCTTTCCGTAACGTCCCGGACCCTCACGCGCACGTGCGCGCACACGCGCGCGAGAAAGACTGGTTAGAACCGATTGGAGGTGACCATGTTTACTCTGCTCTTCGGCCTCACCGCCATGGCCAACCCCAATCTTGATTCTGGCCGAGAATTCTTGGCAAAAAAGCTTGTTGATCCTGCAATTTCAAGTTTTCAACTATGCATTGATGATGCGCCCAATCACGCGGACTGTCACTGGGAAATGGGTTGGGCGCTTTGGCTCAAAAACGACTGGAATGGCGTCGTTAAACACTGGGAAAAAGTCTCCACCTTGGATCCCGAACGGGAAGGGCTCGAACGGTACCTGGGACAAGCCATGGATCAGCACCGGCTGCGGGAACGTATTCGTGCGGGGCGAGATGCTGCGGCCAAGACATATCGTTCTGCGGTACCCGACTCGACCACAGTCCGATTGCGTGCTGTGGGCGACATGATGATCGGTACCGATTTTCCTTCGGGCGTGTTGCCTGAGAATGATGGACGTCTCTCTTTTGCGGGCGTACGAGAAGTCCTTCAGGATGCGGACGTGACATTTGGCAATCTCGAAGGCCCGCTGTGCGACGGTGGAAAGACGACCAAGTGCAAGCCTGGCGCACCCGCTGGCAGCTGCTACGCATTTCGGATGCCCGCCCATTATGCGCCGTATTTCAAGGATGCTGGCTTCGATATGCTCAGCACCGCCAACAATCATTCTGGGGACTTCGGCGAATTCTGCCGAAAACAAACAGAGGCGTTGTTAGACGAGCAAGATATCGCACACTCAGGACGTCCGGGCGACATCGCTACGGTCACGGCAAATGGACTAAAAATAGCGATGGTGGGCTTTCATACCAGCCCGGCCACCCATGATGTGAATGACACCGAAACGGCTGTGGCACTCGTTCAAGCACTGACCACCAGCCACGATATTGTCGTTGTGTCGTTTCATGGGGGCGCAGAGGGTTCAAAAGCCATGCATGTCCCTCAAGGACGAGAATTCTTCTATGGTGAAAATCGAGGTGACCTCCGTATGTTCACCCATGCAGTCATCGATGCGGGCGCAGACTTGGTCTTGGGTCACGGTCCCCACGTCCTGCGAGCAATGGAAGTCTACAAAGAACGATTGATTGCGTATTCCTTGGGTAACTTTGCCACCTACGGACGTTTTACGCTCAAAGGGCCCAATGGTCTTGGCGTTGTGCTCGACGTGACCCTGACCGCGGATGGACGCTTTCTCGGCGGCTCTCTGGTCCCCACACGACAAGAGGGTGCAGGAACCCCAGTGCTCGATCCAAGTCTGGCCGGCATCGATATGATTCGAATGCTCTCCAACACAGACTTTCCCGATAGCGGTGTGCGTGTCGCGCAAGACGGAACCATCGCGGCCCGCTGATCAGAATGTATAGATAATCGAGCTGCCCACCTGGGGCCGAATCGTCACGACCTCGGTTTGGTCATGCTCGCTGAATGGTTTGGCGTACCAAACACGGCCTTCAAAACGGAGGCCAAATTCTCCATAACGAAACATCAGGTCTGCCCCCCCATTGAGGGATGGACCGATCTGAATCTTGTAGCTGGACTGTTGGTCGGCCAGCCACGTGGGCCCAAATCCACCCCGAACAATCACATCCCACAACAGCTTGCCCTGGTTTCGATGCGGAATCCGGATTCCTGGATCCACGTACAAACCGTGCCGCAACACATATGGGTCTTCTTCCGGTACGACCCCAGGCTCTCCGGGAGATAAAAAAGCGCCCACATTAATTGAAATCGCTTGGGTCATTCGGGATTCAAAGCCCATCCCAACCATTGAGCCACCCGGCGTCCAAGCTCCGCCCACATGCAATCGGTTTTGTGCCTCCATGGGCATTCCCCGCGCATGGGCAGTGCTGCCCGCTGTCAGACACACCAGTATCCACATTCCGATCAAGTTCACAGGTCTCCTCCTCGCAGATCTACAGTACAACGGAGGTGGTCCGAGCGGAGTATTCGTTCACGTCGAAGACACCAATCGCGCATGAAGAAAGACTTGCCCGAGTGCCTCAATATCGTGGACCTCTCCCTCCAATCGCGGAACGTGCCACATTTGTTGTCCCCGCCCAAGACGCTTCAACAACGCATTCGAAAGAGACCGTTCCGCACGAGACAAGCCGAGCAAACGACGATGATTGGCACCCAAACGTGCAATCAACTGATTGGCGGTATGGGGTTTCAGGTCTGCAACGTAATCTTCCACCGCTTTACCAAGAACCGTTGCCGGGTCGAGGTGTTCCCCCAACATCGGGTGCATTTGATTCACGATGACGCCGGCACACGGCATTTTTCGTTCATCCAGTTCTTCCAGAAAGTAATGAGCGACCGCCACCGAAGGTTCGTTCGGTGCACATACAACCGCAAATGTTGTGCTGTCGTTGGCAAACAACTCAATGACCGCCTCATGCCGCTCCCGAAACCCATCGTAAAGGTCTCGAAAGATAAACAAAAATTCTGCCAGCTCATCCAAGAACTCTCGCCCAAAAATGGAGCCAAGAAGCTTGAAGACCATTGCAGATGTTCCCCGAAAGAGACGACCCACTACGCGACGTTCTTCATACGGCGCCAAAAACCAGGACAAAATTCGCTTGTCTAAGAACTGAACCAATCGTCCTGGAGACTCCAAGAAATCAAGGGCATTCTTCACGGGCGGTGTATCGAGAACGACCAAATCATATCGGCCCGATGTCACCAATTCATACAGCTGCTCAGTGGCCATGTATTCCTGCGATCCACCGAATGAATCGGACACATGCCGATACACCCGATTGGCAAGAATCCGTTCTCGGGTCTCTTCATCCGGACTCACCCGGCCAATCAAGGCATCAAAGGTGCTGCGGGTATCCAACATCATCGCCCACAATTCACCCGTACATGCCGAGTCCAACGCGATCTGAGTCTCTTCATTGCCAAATTGCGACAATCCCAACGAATTGGCCAATCGACGCGCAGGATCAATGGTCAGAACCATGACTTTTTTTCCGACACGAGCCGCATGCAAACCGATTGCTGCGGCTGTGGTGGTTTTGCCCACACCCCCCGAACCCACACAGATGATCAATCGGCGACCGTTTACGAGCAGTTCGAGACTCATGAGGAGCCCGCCTTTTTGGACTCCGCCAACATTCGTCGGCGTAAAGCACCACTCATTTGCTGCGTGACCTTTAATGGTCCGCCCTCAAAGCCACCCAACACACCCAACCGGGGAAATGGAACCACTGTGACCCCAATTTCAGAATGCAATCGACCCAACGAATCCGCTGTGGCCCGTTCCAATTCTGCATCCCAGCGTCCAGCCAACAAGAGTTCACGGGCATCATCACCGAGATGTTCCGACCCCGAAAGCCGTGCCAGAAGTTTGTGCTCATCGTCGGTCATCGTCGGAGCTGCACACCGATTTAAGAAGACCAATGGAACATCCAAATCAGGCAATATATCGCCCAATCGGGTGTACAGTTCGACCGTTTCATTCACCACCATTTCTTCCGGCAGCGCCACAATCCCCAGCGCTGTATCAGGGCCCCGAAGGACATCCATGATTTCACCCGCGCGTTGGTGAATGGGTCCTGTTCTCATGAGCCTGTGTGCAGTGTCAGAAATCTTCAACAGACTCACAGCGTGCCCGGATGCAGGCAGATCAACTATCACTTGATCGAATTCTTCAAGGTAGGCCACAACCCGAGACAAAACCACGATCTCACGGGCCCCGGGTGTCACGTCCAAAAACACTTGAACCATGGGATTGTTGAGAATCAATCCGACAATCTTGGAGGCCCGTACTGTTCGATCCAGCCAATCCACCATGGCCGGTTGAAAAGTAATGTTGCATGCCCACACATTCGGGGCCACTTCGACCGGTTTGTACCCCAATGGTTGGCCATATGCTTCCGCGAGCGCAGAACGTTGCGCGTCTACTTCTGCAACCAACACTTTCCGGTTGGCCGAACCAGAGGCCAAACCAAGAGCGGCGGATACACGGGTTTTTCCTGTACCCCCCTTTCCGGTGAGCATCAGAAGCCGCCGTGAGATGAATTCTTGAAGTCTCACGCTACCAGCGAATCAGGTTGGCACCCCAGGTAAGACCCGCACCAAAAGCTGTGAGGAGCACCAGATCGCCCTCTTTGACTCGTCCCGCTTGTCTCGCTTCATTGAGCGCAATCGGTATTGATGCCGCCGTAGTGTTTCCATATTTCTGGATGTTGTTGAACACCTGGTCTTCACGAAGTTTAAGGTTCCGTGCAACCATTTGATTGATCCGCAAATTCGCCTGATGCGGCACCATTAAATCGATGTCTTCCGGTGTGTACCCGTGAGGAGTCAGAACCTCGAGGGCCACTTCTGGCATTGCGCTCACTGCATTTCGAAAGACTTTTCGTCCATCCATCTGGGGAAAGTGACGTCCTTCGTCCAACATTTCCTTGGTCAGGCGGGGATTCAGGCGCGAGGCGGGAGTCTCTACCATTAAAATGTCGTACTGCGTTCCATCGGCATGAAGCTTGGAGTCAATGATCCGATTGTCACCATCCGTAGCGCTCACCACCGCCGCTCCGGCACCGTCACCAAAAAGAACGGTGACATCTCGACCACGAGAGGTCATGTCCAGGCCCGAGGAGTGAACTTCACCTCCGACCACCAACACATTGTTCATCATGCCGGTCTTGATGAACTGGTCTGCTATCGACAGTCCATACACGAACCCGGTGCACTGATTGCGAATATCCAAGGTTGCGATCCCTGGAACATCCAGCAACTTTTGTAGGATACAGCTCGATCCTGGAAAGTTGAGGTCAGGTGAGAGCGTCGCAAAAATGATCATGTCGAGATCAGTCGCGGCAAGCCCCGCATCTTTCAACGCATCTTTTGTGGCTTCAAACGCCAAATCTGACGCGCCCACATCGCCCTCTACCCAGCGACGTTCTTCGATACCCGTCCGCTGAATGATCCACTCATCAGACGTGTCCATGAATTTGGCAAGGTCATGATTGGTGACCACCCGCTCGGGTACGTAATGACCCATTCCTGAAATACGGCTGCCGCGCATGAAATCCTCAAATGTCCAGGTTTCGGACGTTCAGTGCATTGTCTTGGATGAAATTTCGTCGCGGATCGACCGCATCACCCATCAATACGCTGAAGATATGGTCTGCCCGGGTCATGTCTTCTACAGCAACGCGAAGCAGGGTGCGGGTTTCAGGGTTCATCGTGGTGTCCCAGAGCTGATCTGGGTTCATCTCACCCAGTCCCTTATAGCGCTGGATTTCATAGCCCTTGCGTGCTTTTTCCATGATGATGTGAAGAAGGTTTCTCCAAGAATAAATCTCGGGGCCATCTTCACTCAATCGGACAGGAAGGCCCAAATTGTCTTGAAGATCGGTGATCAACGCAGACATATTGTCGCTTTCCGGGGTGGAGCCCACCGTAGAGATTCTTTCCTCACCATCTCGCAAGCTGGTCACGATGATGGCAAAGGTGCCCAAATCTGCATCCTGGGTGACCTCGATTTCCGAGATGTGAAGGTTCGGGCTCGTCCGCTCGAGAGCATCCCGAATATCAACAGCTGCTTGTTCCATTGCAGCTTTGTTCGTGCGATCGATGACATGACCACCAATGGCATACCAAGCATCCCCGATGTCTGGCACAATTCGACGCTCAGCACGCTCTACTCGACCCGTATAGGTTTGGATTTTTTCCAGCATAGAGAGTGCCTCATCACCAGAAATCATCTCTGAACCATTGGGAACGATGGTCAAAGACTTCACTCCTTGATTGAGCAAAAACTCTTCCAAGGCCGCATCATCCTTGAGATAGCGCTCTTTCTTTCCGCGTTTGATCTTGTACAGCGGTGGTTGTGCAATGTAGAGATGACCACCCGATACAAGGGGGTTCATCTGCCGGAAGAAAAAGGTCAGCAACAACGTGCGAATGTGAGAACCATCTACATCCGCATCCGTCATGATGATGATGCGATTGTAACGAAGTTTCTCCACATCAAAATCTGTACCCACGGCACAACCGAGAGCCGAGATCATGGTGAGAATCTCTTGGTTCCCCAGCATGCGATCCATGCGGGCCTTCTCCACGTTCAGAATCTTTCCGCGCAGGGGTAAAATCGCTTGGTACTTCCGATCACGGCCCTGCTTGGCAGAACCACCCGCACTGTCTCCCTCGACCAGGTACAGTTCGCACAAATCAGCATTTTTCTCCTGACAATCTGCCAGTTTTCCTGGAAGATCGGAGCCTTCGAGAGCCGACTTACGACGGGCCAGGTCTCGGGCTTTTCGTGCCGCATCTCGGGCACGGGCAGCGTCCACAGCTTTGGTCACCACAGAACGAGACACACCCGGGTTTTCCGCGAGAAAGTATCCCAATTTTTCGGAGACCAAAGACTCTACAAGACCCTTCACCTCAGAGTTGCCGAGCTTCGTTTTTGTCTGTCCTTCAAACTGTGGTTCCGGGACCTTCACGGACAACACAACGGTCAATCCTTCTCGGATATCGTCGCCAGAAATCGATTCACCTTTATCAATCTTGATAATTTTCTTTGTCGCCGCATAGCTATTGACTGTACGGGTCAGGGCCGCCTTGAATCCTGAGACATGGGTTCCACCTTCAACGGTTCGAATGTTGTTGGTGAAACTACAGAGGTTCTCGGAATATGAACTGGTCCACTGCATCGCCAGTTCGACCTCAACACCTTCCTTGGTGCCTGTCATGTAGACACATTCAGGGTGCAGGACCGTTCGGGCTTCATTGAGATGCCTCACAAACTCCCGAATTCCGCCCTCATAGCAAAATTCAACCTTTTTATCGTTCCGCTTATCGTCGAGGATAATCGTGATGCCTGGGTTCAAAAACGCCAATTCTTGCAGTCGCGAATGAAGAATCTCGAAGGTGAAATCCACGGTTTCTTGGAAGATCTCCGGATCAGGCAAAAAGTGTACTCTTGTACCTCTCTTTCCTTCTGCGCTTCCCTTTTCTTCGAGTTCAGTGAGTACGTTTCCGCGCGAGAATCCTTGGTGGTAGTGGTTGTCTTGGCGGAAAATATCCAGGGTCAGCCACACACTGAGTGCGTTGACACAAGAAACACCCACGCCGTGTAGACCACCGGAGACTTTGTAGGAATCTTTGTCGAACTTTCCACCGGCGTGCAGCGTGGTGAGCGCCACCTCACAGGCAGGTCTCTTCTCTTTGGGGTGCATATCGACCGGGATGCCCCGACCATTATCTTCGACCGAACATGAACCGTCGTCGTGAAGGATCACAATGACGTGGGTACATTCACCAGCGAGTGCTTCATCAATGGAATTATCGACGACCTCATAGACCAAGTGATGCAGTCCATTCGGCCCTGTCGATCCAATGTACATCGCCGGCCGCATTCGAACGGCTTCCAAGCCCTCCAATACAGTGATCGAAGATGCGTCGTATTCCGGACTTGATTCTGCGCTATTTTCTGTGCTCATCCCAGGTTCTCTCCACCCCATCAAAGGGGCTTAGATGGTGGCCGATCTTTCGCGGCCAATATCCACGCGTTTCAATCGTTTTCCGTAACGGAAATTCGGCATTACGTCCATCGAACAAAACACATGAAAATAGGGAGGTATCTACCCGGTGATTTCACCGTTGTTCACATGTAGATTTAGATGGTCTACTTCGCTCAAATTTCCCAAATATGATGGATCTGTCGTTGTGACCCAAACTTGTCCCCTCAGCGTCCGTAAAATCTCGACAAGTCTGCCTCTCCTCCCCGCGTCGAGCTCACTGGTCAAATCATCCAGCAGAAACAACGGCACATCCCCACGTCGCTGGGCGGCATCCAATTCTGAAAGTTTTAATCCCAGTACAATGCTGCGGGCTTGGCCTTGCGAGGCAAAATTTCGAGCCACCTGACCATCGATACTGAGCAATAAATCGTCCCTATGGGGTCCAATTAAAACTTGGCGCCGTTCTATTTCCTGCGCTCTTTTTTCTTGAATGACTTCGAGGAGAGATGTCTCGATCTCCGACGCATCCATTTGCTCAACGTCAGGGATACCCGTCACCCGCACCCGCATATCCACCACACCCTGTCCAGCAATCTCATCATGCATTCGCCCAAAAACATCCCTCAGTTCCGATACCACCGACACTCGTCGTTGAATCACCGCAGCCCCATAGCGAGCCAAGGAAACATCAAACGCATCCAATTGCTCCACATCCAATCTATGGTGCTGTAGAAGGGCCCGTTTGTGTCCAAGTACTCTTCGGTACTCTGTGACCGCTGAAAGATGCCCTGGGTGTGCTGTAAATGCCGCTCGGTCCATAAATCGACGTCTGCGTTCTGGATCACCACGAACAATGGACCCATCTTCCGGACAAAACACGATGGCTCGAATGCTTTCAAACCAGGACTGAAGTTCATGCACAGTGGCTTCATCCATCTGTAAACGACGAACTCCATCACCCCAACGCCAGGCCATCTGACGAACGCCCATCGGTGTGTCCACCCGTCCAGCTATGCCTGCGGCCTTCTCTCCATGTCGTATCCATCGACGCGTTCGTGGTTCGCGAAAGCTTTTGAGGGTTCCCAACACATGAACCGCTTCGAGAATATTGGACTTACCTTGACCGTTGTCACCATGAAGAACGACCAAAGGGGCATCACAATCGATGACGGTATCCTTTAGATTCCGCCACCCAACGACCGAAAGTTCTGTGAGATGCACTTAGTCCAAACGAATGGGCATCACGACAAACAAACAATCATCCCTTTCCGGGATTCGAACAATGCATGGATCGAGTGGGTCACCCATTTCCAGCACCAGCTTATCTCCACCCGTATACCGCATGATATCGATGAAATAAGCAATATTAAATCCAGTCTCAAAGTCTTCGCCATCGAGTGTCGCTGGAACTTCTTCCTTGGCATTTCCAAGGTCAACTTGCTGGGCCGTTAAAACCAATTGGTTTGACTCAAATCCAAATCGAACGGAATGATTTCTGTCTGAAGCAACAATGGAAACCCGTTTCAATGCATCCATAAACTGGGTTCTATCCAACTCCATTCGTCGCTTACACGCTGCAGGCAAGACCTGCCGATAGTCGGGAAATTCTCCATCTACCAGACGAATCATCATGGTGAGACCTTGTGTCTCAAACGTCGCAGACCGTTCCCCGAAGGCAATATTCCACTGACTTTCATCGCCATCACACAATTTCCGTACTTCATCCAACGCTTTCCGTGGAAGAAGCATTCGCCGTCCCATGTTGAATTCGCCACTGTAGGCGGACTCTGCATACGAAAGCCGAGACCCATCTGTGGTGACCATTCGCACCCGGGCTTCACCATTCTCTGATGTAATCTCTTCGAGATGAGCCCCATTCAAACCGTAGCGGCTGTCGTCCACACATACGGCATACAGGGTTTCAACAATCAGCCGATTCAACGTCGTTCCCGGAACACCCAGCGATGCGTTGTCATCTCGGCTTGGCAATGGGGGGTAGTCTTCTCCACTCATCCCCACGAGATGGAACTCACTCTTTCCAGAATGAATCGCCAATCGATTCCCAGCCTCTGCCTTTAGATGAACCGTTGGCTCCGGAAGATGTCTGGCCACCTGAAAGAAGTTCTGTGCATCGACAGAAATCTCTCCTGGAAGCTCAACCCGGGCCACATAATCAGCCACCAGCGAAACCATTGTGTCCGTTGCTGTCAGTCGCAGTACATTCCCTTCAGCACTCAGCATGACGTGAGACAAGGCAATGTTTGTTGTTCTACGTTCTACGATTCCCTGAACACGGCTCAAGCCGCGGATCAGTTCATCCCTGTCAATGTAGAGATCCATGGATTCTCCAGCTGTCTATGATCGAATAAGAGATCTTAAGGTTCTTTGGATCAGTAGTAGATCCATAGGGCCTGTGGATATGTGGAAAAGAGAAAAAAGTTAATAATTATAGTTACTTGAGTCTACCACTATCTGTGGATTGAATTGTGAATCAAGCGGGGTTGTGGTGGAAAAAACCCAGAGATTTTTTTGGGCTCCAAATCCTTCACAGAACTTGCATAACCACTCCACTGGTTGTTCATGGTTTATCCATAGGACTTAAAGGCCCCTATGAATGTTGCGATCCAGTGTTTGAACCGCTGAACGAATGTCTACATCATGCTGAATTTGTGTACGAATCTTCTTTACAGCATGTTGAACTGTCGCATGATCTCGGTTGCCAAATATACGTCCAATTTCTGGAAAAGAATGTTGGGTATATTTGCGAATGAGAAACATCGCGACGTGGCGGGGACGGACCAATTGCTTGAGGCGTCGTGAGCCTTTGAGGTCCGATACTTTCACATTGTAAAAGTTCGCTACCGTCGACATGATGTCTTCTGCATTGATTGAATTGGGCTGGTCATCCAACATGCTTGATAGATGTTGACGGGCCAGTTCAAGATTTAATGGGCCTGGACGAAGCCGTGTCACTGCACTGAGGCGGTTTACTGCACCCTCTAATTCCCGTACATTCCCTCGAACCCGCGCCGTGATCCATTGAGAGACATCATCAGGAATATGGAGTCCTTGGTTTTCCGCTTTTTGCCTCAGAATGGCAATTAATGTCTCCATGTCAGGTGCTTGGGTATCCGCCAACATGCCACTTTCGCATCGTGTACGAAGTCGCGGCTCAAACCCCTTGATTTCACGTGGGAGAACGTCGGACGTAAATACAATTTGGCGTCCACGTTCATTGAGCCATTCAAAGGTGTGGAACAGCTCTTCCTGGGTACGATCTTTTCCACTTAGAAACTGAACGTCATCAATTAAGAGAACAGTCGGTTGTTTCCGGTACTGATCGCGGAATTCAGGCATTCGTCGATACCGCAACGAATCAATGAGCTCATTGGTGAATTGTTCAGCCGTCACATATAAAATTCGGGCATCAGGGTCTCGCTGCCGGATTCGATTGCCAATGGCATGAACCAGGTGGGTTTTTCCAAGTCCTGTGTCACCGTAAATAAACAATGGGTTGTACTGGGACTCGCCGGGAGCGT
>Ga0315320_10000167_pt1 | contig 51462 bp, 36 predicted proteins | sample M140m21515metaG_FD_203458 | JGI IMG/M metagenome (GOLD analysis project Ga0315320, IMG submission 203458) | Ammonia-oxidizing marine archaeal communities from Monterey Bay, California, United States - M1 40m 21515 | ecosystem: Environmental > Aquatic > Marine > Coastal | place: USA: California... | reverse complement strand
TGCCTCAGGAATGACAGGGCAAAGTTTTTCCTGAAGATCGATGACCATCAGTGCGCTGCGTTTCTCGTCTAGACGCAGTGTGGAACGGAGATGCGGCATGGCTACTTATCGCCCGAGTTTTTCTTGCTCTGACTGCCTTTGGATTCTGTTTTTTTGGAGCTTCCTTTGTCTTTCTTGTCCGAACTGGAGTCAGCTTTGGATTTCGAATCAGCAGCGGCAGCCTTCTTGTAGCCTTCACTGCGGTAGTCCGTCTGATAAAAACCACTGCCTTTAAAAACGATGGCAGCTCCTGTGCCAAATAGTCGTTTCAGCTTGTTCTTGCCGCACTCAGGACACTTCTTTTTGATTGGGTCATTGATGCCTTGGAACAATTCCAAAGCGTGGCCGCAGGCATCACATTCGTAGTCGTAGGTCGGCATGGCAAGTAAGTTTGTCGGCGTTATTATTAAATGGCAGAGTGCCATTGATCACTCTGTCCCCACCACGAACTTTACTCGATAGAGACCAATTTTTCCACGGGTTGATTTGCTGTTGGGATCACCGTGGAAAAGCAGTTGAGTTCCCCAAGCTGCGGAAAAATATCCATTTGGGCCGTCGTGGACCACAAACCAGTGTGCAGAGAGGGACGACAACTGCCACTGACTGACCTGATCGGCTGTCCAGAAAGACCAGACATCAGGCAAGGATCGCCTCAGGGTAAAAACAGCCATCGACGCAGCGAGGCAGGGCGTAGCTTCTGTTCGTCCCGCAACTGCTTTTGCCAGGAACGATGCATGATGAAGGCGGAGTCCCAGTTGGGATGCCCGTTCGCATTCGTTACTTGCCGCTCGGAATCGAGGCGATAACCACGGTAGCTCGAGAAGGAGCTTTGAGCCTATGTTTGTTCAGTCGCTTTCGACATTAGCCCCGAGTACTGCCGGGCTTTTGTGCCTGCTCCAACGGTTGTTGTTGCTGAGGAAGTTGCTCGCGCCGGATCTTCCAACTCTTGGGCGGTGCACTTGGAATGAAGTTACCAAGAAACTTTTGTTGAAAGCCAGCGGCAACTGCGTTGCGTTTGATGTCCTTGAATTCGTAATGATCCCACTTCGGGGCATTCTTGGGGTGGAAGTTCGGGGCATACATCAACAAAGCATGGGGCTGATAGGTTGCCTTCTCCAGTGCAATTTGCACAAGCTTGTACTGTGCTCTCAGTTCTTGGAGCTTGGGCCATGCTTCGATCACAATGATTTTCGGATCTGGCGATGCGACCTGTCGCACCCAGTACCTTTCCTGAATCTGTTTCGCATCCAAGTTGAAGACGAAAGGAAGTGGGCCGTTGACAATGTTTTTCCCCCGCATGTTTTCCGGAAGATCCTGAATTGTGCACTCTTGTTTACTGCGATTGAATTCGATCAGTTGAGTGCCATTACATACCCAGTATTCCCCGAACTGATTCGGTTGCGGTTTATAAGAGGGCTTTTGATTTTGTGGATCGTTTCCTGCAAAAAACACCAGTTCCTCGGTGCGAAATAAACCTTTGTCTGGTGTGGCGTATTTGATAATGCCTTCCGCTTTGGATGCGGCAACATTGGCGGGTGCTGCGAAATTGTCGTAGTGCCACCGCATGAATCGGCATTCGAGCGTTTTCATTGCCTGACTTTGGGTTTCCCATTTCAGTAGCACTTGCTGAAGCTGTGCTCGGGCTGCTGCGGGTACCGGTGGGAAGGGTTGTTGTTCAGATTGATTTTGCTGCGCTGACCCGGTCAATGAACCGAGCAGGACCACCAAAGTGACAAGAGTGAGTCGCATCATCCGTGACGCCTACCTACTGTGCGTGAAACTCAAAGTCGCTAGCAAAAGCCAGCGACGACCTAGGCGGATACTAACAACGCGGCGGCGGTCGTGGAAAGAGGAATCGCGGGGGTAATGCACTGCTTTCGGATTGAATTTTGAGCGTGAATAGGTTGGCAAACGAGCGTAACAGCATTTGGTCAGCGAAGTTTTCCGATTATTAGGGTCATGCGGTTGTCGCGTTCCTGCCGATTCACAACGAAGGCCGTGGTTACCTTGGCGCGGGGTAGCGTGCGCGTATGTCGGGGATTGCCTCTGTGGATCGCGGTTTGTTCAACAGGAGTGTTTGGATGTCGAGTAGGTTCTCACGGCGACAATGTCTCGTTTCAGGCAGTCTTCTAGCGATCGCATCAACATCTCTGCGGTCCACATCTCTGCGGTCGACGGCGGATGAACCGAGTGATGAGAAAATCGCGTCGAGGTCGGTGATCGGGAAACCAGTCACCTGCCGTACGATCCCGTTGGGGCAAGCCGGAATTCGCCGAGTGGTTACCTCGATCGCAGCAGATCCCCGAGGTGAGTATCTTGCGGCCGCTGGCGATGACTACAAAATTCGGATCTTGCGTACCACGGATTTAAAGGTGGTTCGGACGTTGGTTGAGCATGGTGACATCGTTCGCACGCTCGATTTTGACCCCACCGGAAAACGATTGGTTTCGGCAGGGAATGATGGTCGCTTGATTCTTTGGAATCGCGAAGAATCATTTCAATTCATTCGTGAGGTTGCCGGTTCACCGGCGCTTGCCGAAGTCACCTTCGCACCCGATGGTAGTGGCCTTGCAGCAGTGGGGTTTGAAAGCGAGGTGTTTCTGCTTGGCAATGGTGATAGCCAGCGAGTCGCGTTGAAGTGCGCCTGTCAGGACCTCAGAGCTGTTCGGTATCGCGATGATGCAGCTGTTTTAGCCGTTGCCGGTCGCTGCGGGACGTTGCATTTGTTTGATAGCGTTACGAAAGAGTGCAATGAGCATCGACTGCATGCAGCTCGAATTCGTGACATTGTATTTCTGCCGTCTGGCAACATGGCAATCTGCGTTGCAGAGGACGGATTCGTTTCTGTGTTCGATACTTCCGGTGTCCAATCGCCACGTCAATTTCGTGTCACAACGGGCAAGTTGTTTGCAGTGACGGTATTGAATTCTGAATTGATTGCTGTTGCTGGATCTGACAACGTGATTCGAGTCATTGATTGGAAAAAGGGGCAAGTCGTGCGACGGTTGGAGGGGCACACGGGCAGTGTGATTGCTCTGGATGCGCAGAGTGGCTTGTTGTTTTCGGGAAGTTACGATGCGACGTTACGTCGTTGGTCCATTGCCGACATTATTGCAGGGCGGCAGAGAATTGCAGGTGCAGGTCTCGGGGCCACGGGCACCGGACAACGGGTTGATTGATACCCACTGCCAGTGGCGGGGATAGAAGACAAGACTGCCAAAACCATTAGGCACATGGAGGTGCCAGCGTGATTTGGAAGGCAAAACGAAATCGGTATCGTAGTCGCGCTATCAGTACGGAAGTACTGAAGCGGAGAACACGTGGACCCGAGCACCTCGAGTCTCGCAGATTGCTGGCGGCTGATCCGCTTCATGTGGGAGTCGTGTACCTTGAAACGGATTATCTTGAAACGGATCAGGATGTCGGCAGCGACTCCAAGGGTGATCGTTTCATTCTTTCGTTCAACGGTGGTGTTGCCGATACCAAGCTGACAGAGGTCCGTATCAGAACGGATAAAGATGGCGATGGTTTGAGTATTGGTGATTCGATCTATGACACCGCAGTTGGCGGTCGTGGAAAGAGTGGTGCGCACGACTTTCAGGTAGTGAAAGTCGTGACTCGGGATGGGCAGCAAGTGAATGCGACGGCCTCCATTGAAGATGGTGGCCAAGAACTGGTTCTCAGGTTGTCAGATTTCCGGGCAGGCGATCGACTTGAGTTCTCGGTTGATGTCGATGAAGTACTACGCAACGAAGCTGACCTTGCGGTGTTCAACGACAGGCTTGACGTGATTACTTCTGGGCAGGAGTTTCAGGATTCAATCCTGGCGGTGACGCTGGAAGCACCTCACTATGAAACCAGTCAGGCTGATGCAATCTTCGTGAACGGTTACGGCGACCCAATTTTAGCACACGGATTGGATTTGCCGCCTGATCAGGGTGATGATATTGATAGCCGACCGGATCGTTCGGCTGCCGCGATTTTGAGCCTCGTTCAAACCCCCAAGCCGATTGAGATTTCGGGGCATGTTTGGCTGGACAATGATCTGGACGCCAGTCGTGAACCCGGCGAGGCAATGTTGGACGGCGTTGAGATCACCTTGTTCCGACAGATGGAAACAGGAGATTACGTTGATACGGGGTACCGTGCGACCACTGACGTCAACGGAAAGTATCACTTTCCAACGTCTCTCGGTATTCCGCCCGGTCATTATCGCCTGGTTGAAACACAACCGGACAATTTGATGAGCGTCGCCGCGGTGCCCGGAACGATGAACGGCGATACCGTGGGGCAGGCTGATTCGGCTGATATGCTCTCAGCTCTGGATATCCCGCTGGGAGACTCCGTCGCACTGAATTATGATTTTGCCGAAGCTCAGCCTGCGGCTCTGGCAGGCTTCGTTTACCTTGATTCAGATAATGATGGAGTTCGCGATCCAGGTGAGGAAGGCATTCCAAATGTGAATGTTCAATTAGTGCCAATCAGCACACTTGTACCCCAGTCGACCTTGGTTATGTCGACAGCCAGCGATGGTTCGTATTCGTTCTCGGATCTGTCGCCCGGAAGCTATGAAGTTGTTGAGTTGGAACAGCCTGACGGTCTTCTTGATGGAATCGACATGGCCGGTCAGGTCGATGGCGTAACGAATGGTGCTGCACAGAATCCGGGTGACCTGATTCATTCGGTTTCTCTCGCCGGCGGTGATGCTGGGGTTGAATATAACTTTGCGGAAATACCCGCGGGTTCCCTGTCTGGGATTGTTTACCTCGCAAGCCCGGACAATGACTGCCATGAACAGCAGGCACGCGTTGAATCAACACCTCTGGTTGGTGTTGAAATCGCTTTGCAGGATATCCGGGGCGTTCTCGTCGCCCAAACCAGTACGAATGCCGATGGCAGTTACGCGTTCTACGGTTTGCCAATCGGAAAATATCGGTTGGTCCAATTCACCCCGCCGGGTGTGATTAATGGGGCTTCTCATGTTGGCGTGATCGATGATGTGCCAGTGGGGATCAGCATCGATGGCACGCTGATTCATGACATCACCATGAGCTCGGGTGGTGTGGGTGTTGGATACGATTTCTGCGCAGCCTTGCCTGCTTCGATCAGTGGCTACGTTTATCATGATGCTTCCAATGAAGGTGATCGTGATCCTGACGAGATGCCAATCAGTGGTGTTGACGTGCAGTTGGTTGATCAGAGAGGCACGACAATCGCAACTGTCGAAACGGACAGCGAGGGTCACTATGAATTTGAAAAAATCGATCCCGGTGTCTATTCAATCATCGCGGAGCAACCCGTCGGATATTCCGACGGCATTGACAGTGTTGGGACCATTCAGGGTGAGTTGACTGGTAGTAACGAAGTCAACGATGAATTGTCGGGTGTCCATGTGAAGCAGGGACAGTCTGCAGTTGAGTACAACTTTGGTGAGGTTCTACCTGCTTCGTTAGCGGGGCGGGTGCATGTCGATCTGGATGGTGATTGTCTTTTCGACGCTGATGAACCGACGTTGTCAGGCGTCGTCATTCGTCTATTTGATCACCTCGGGGCAGAGGTTGAACAGGTCGTGACCGATCTCGATGGTCGTTACGCTTTCGTCGATGTCGCACCAGGGGAATACACGGTTGTCGAAGAACAGCCAGACGGGTATTTCGAAGGCGGGGCCTCTGCTGGCAATCTTGGTGGCAACGTATTGGACGCAAGCCGAATTGGACAGATCTTATTGGCGTCAGGCCAAGAGGCCACCGACTATGATTTTTGCGAGCAGTTGGGTGCGGAGCTCACAGGGCATGTGTTTGCTGACTTTAATGATGACTGCCAATTCGATGAAGGGGATTTCGGAATCATCGGTGTCGCGATCGAATTGCAAGACGATTCGGGAATGGTCATTGCAAGCACTTTGACCGATGCAAATGGGCTCTACCAGTTCTCTGGTCTCGCGGCAGGGATTTACTCGGTTCGTGAAGTGCAGCCCGAAGGTTGGCTGCAAGGACATCAAACCGCCGGCAGTGCTGGTGGGAACGATAGCAGTGACGACTTGATTGCCGATGTGCCTGTTGGTTGGGGAGATACGCTGACCGATTATGACTTTTGCGAATTGCTGCCTGCATCGGTACAGGGAACGGTATGGCAAGAGTCTGACGAAAATCAGCAATATGATGCTGGTGAGGTCCCCATTCCGGGTGTGTTGATCGAATTGCTGGGGGCATCAGAAACGGTCTTAGAGACAACGCAAACGGATAGGCAAGGTAATTATCGTTTTGAGGGATTGATGCCGGGGGTCTATGCCGTTCGCCAAACGCAGCCTGATGGATTGTTTCATGGTGGGCAAGTGGTTGGTGATCACGGTGGATCTGACTCAGTCGATGACATGCTGACCGGTCTGACCTTGGCAGTGGGCTCTGATGCGGTGGACTATAATTTTCCAGAAGTGCCACCGGCATCTCTCAGTGGATTTGTATTTCAGGACGGTGAGGCGATTCGCCTTGCAGCAGCGCTGCGTCCCGAGTCCCTGCGTGAATACAGTGATGGCATGCTGACGAGTGATGATGTTCGTCTCGAGGGAGTTTCGCTTGAGTTGCGAGATGTTCTAGGCATGCCAGTTCCCACGCATGACTTTTTGCCCGGCTATGCTACTGATGCATTTATGGCATCGACGGATGTTACCGGGTTCTATGAATTTACCGGTTTGCGTCCCGGGACCTACCATGTTTATCAGCGACAGCCGGTCGGTTTCGTTGATGGACTCGATACTGCAGGAAGTACTGGCGGGCAGCCAATCAACGTTGCGGATCAGCAGGATGCGGAGTTTCAGTCATTGGTCGCGATGTTGTCAAACACGCTCGGTTCCGAGCCTGGAGCCGATGCGATTTTGAATGTCACGATCGCTGCTGGTGAGGATAGTGAGCATAATAATTTCAGTGAATTGCTGGTAGTGAAAGCCGAAGTACCTCAGCAACCACGTGAGCTGGTTGTCCAAATGCCGCAACTCATTGTGCCCATTGAAACATTTGATTCCACGATTCGAATCGCAACGTTTGTAGATCCGGTTGCGGTCAGCACAGAGAGTCAGATGTACGATGAATGGGCGGTCTCATGGCATCTGAGTGTGATCAACGGTGGTTTTCCGCGAGGTGAAAAAGTTGAAGACGGAATCTTCCGCGGTGCAAGCTCCAAAAGTCGCACTCAGGCGTGGGCAGGAGGTGTTCACGCCGGTGGTCGTTGGAGCTTTGATGGGATTGACGGAAGTCGGTCTTCAGACACTGTGAACCCGTCTGAGTTCGATTTGGGCGATGAAGGCGCCATCGCATTATCGGGTGACTTTGACGGTGATGGTTCTGATGAGCCGGTTATTTATGTGGCTGGTCAATGGTTCGTTGATCTTAATGGAAATGGTTTTTGGGACCCAGGAGATCTTTGGATCGAACTGGGGACAGCGCTAGATCGGCCGGTGGTCGGTGATTGGGATGGAGACGGCAAGGATGATGTTGGGATTTTTGGTCGGCAATGGCAACGCGATCCACAGCGAATAAAACGTGACCTTGGATTGAGTGACCCAGCTAACAAAAGGCGTCGTCAGGCAATGCGTGCCGATGACTATGATGCTAACCCAGTGGTGTCTGAAACAGACCCCCGCAGATTCTTGCAACGTGGTGACAGTGGAAAGTTGCGAGCTGACGTGGTTGACCACGTATTCAAATACGGAGAGCAGGTAGACACGCCGATGGTGGGCGACTGGAACGGCGATGGCATTGACCAGATCGCCGTGTTCCGTGGTGGGAAGTGGTTACTGGATTCTGATGGTGATGGTCGTTGGACTGACCGTGATCAGAAAGTTGAGTACGGGCAACCCGGTGATCAGCCCGTTGTGGGTGATTTTAATGGCGATGAGATTGATGAAATCGGAGTCGTTCGTGGCAATGTTTGGATCATTGATAGCGATGGTGATCAACGCATCACTGGGAACGACCAACAAATTATTCTGCCCCGACCGTCTCCGGATAGCCAGCCGGTGGTGGGTGACTTCGATGGTGACGGGCTTGATGAACCGGGATACTATGACGAGGCTGGTTAAAGAGCCCCTAGCGAGTCAGCATGACTCTGCTCATTTTACAAAGGCCCGATAATCGATTCGTCGTTGCCAGTTTCAACGACGTGCTTCCATACTGCCGGTTGCATCGACTCACTTGGATGCGAAGGCTCGTTTCAATTCTTCGAGGCTGGTGAGTCCGCGAGCAACCGTTAGAACAGCTTCTGACTGGATGCCCCGATGGCCTTCTGATTTGGCAATCTGGTTCAGTTTTGCAAGGTCCTGAGTTTTCATCAACGCGGCCCGCAGTTGGTCGCCTGGGCTCAACAGTTCAAAGATGGCAATGCGACCAACGTATCCCCGTCCACCACAAACGTGGCATGGAATGATCGGCGCGGGGCGACCATTTTCATCGACTTGCTGTTCGACGGGTGGAGGCACGAACGGCTGATAGAGCATGGCAACTCTACCGGCAGGGATTCCTAGTTGCTTCAAAAGTTGCGGCTGAGGTTCAAAGCCCACCTTGCAGTTGTCACAGAGTCGGCGTACCAGCTTTTGACAGAGCACGGCATTGATTTTCTTGGCCAGCTGTCCTGCTGAATCACGATACTTCGGCAGTAGTTGTACCAAGGCACCAATCGCGCTGTCAGCAATCATGCGGGTGTAAATCTGTTTCTGGTTTTTGTCTACCTGTTCGAGAGCAAGTTGCATGGAATCAGGCTGAGGTAATTCCGGAAAGATGATTACATCAGGTTCTTTCAGAATGGCTTTGCGTAGCATTTCAGGCTCGGTCAATCCGGTATCACCGCCAAAGTAATTAGCGTTGATGTTGATGGTTTCGGGTTCGGGCTGCTCCTGATCCTCGAAAGCCTGAAAGTCACGGATAAAGCGATCGGCTGCTGCCACGGTAACTGCCCATGTCGTGGTCAGGCCAGCGGCTTTTGGCGCCGTGACAAGCAACACGGTGCCATCTGAATCGAGCTGCTCTTTCAGCGTCTCGATCATCTTGTCACGCATACCCAGATCACTCAAACGCTCGAATGGAACGTCCACAGGTTCTATTTTGATAAGCACTCGCTCGCCTGAAGCTACACCTTGTGCCTGAATGACGAGCGTGTATTTCGTTTTGCCGAGTTTCAGTGTGCACTTGCCAGTCTGTGCCGAACGCCGATCTGCGGGGTTCAGGAGGCACAACTGCTTGAGTGCATAGAGCATGGCATCACCCATTTCTCTGTCGAGCGGGGGCAATTGTTCCCATTCACCATCAACCTGGTAACGCATCGCGCAAGCCGCCTGCGAGTAATCCATCAACAGATGAGTTGCACGTGACTGAATCGCGTGTCCTAACTGACCTGCTGCAACCGCGAATCCGGCACCTTGTCGCGTGGAGATCAACAAAGCTTGCACCTCGGTTCGTTCCTTCAAGTGAGGAGCGAACTCGACAGGTGCTGCCGTCTGCCACAGTTGTGGTTCTTCTTGTTCGGCCATCGTCTCGCGTATGCCTTTTTTCGAATGTGTCTGTGATTCCGTCGGTTACAAAAGTATGCGTAGCCGTGACGGAATTTACGAGTGGTGCTGACAGAGTGATGATCTCACCGATCAGCAGCATCTCATGTGAAGGAAGAGAAGAAAATATTGAGGGAGAGGATCGAAGGGTGCTAATTCTGCTCGGCTCTGATCCTGATTATCCAAAGTTGGTGGTCTACAGGATACCTGGTGCTTTGACGTCGATACCCTTGAGAGCCATCTTCAACGCGTCTTTGTTCGGAGCTACAGCGAATGCAGTCGGACGGTCAATCAGCTCATCATCGATTAGGCCCTTGAGGCTCATGGTGAAGTTTTGCATGCCGTCTTCTTCGCCAATACGGATGGCATCGGGGAGCTTGTGATCGTCGCCCTCAAGCACCAACTTTTGGATCATTGGCGAGAAAGTCATGACTTCACAGGTTGGAACCCGTGGCACGTCAGGGCGAATCGTCTTCAGTAGTTTTTGAGCGACAATCCCTTTCATGTTGAACGCAATCGCGGAGCGAATCGCGCCGTGCATCTCTTCAGGGAACAGGTCAAGGATACGTCCGATGGTGGTCGCGGCACTGGAAGCGTGAATTGTGCCAAATACGAGGTGGCCGGTCTCTGCCGCGTGAATCGCCGTCATGAAAGTTTCTTCGTCTCGCAGCTCACCCACAAGAATGATGTCGGGGTCTTCGCGGACGGCATGCTTCATGCCAACCTCAAAATCTTTCACATCCTGCCCTACCTCGCGCTGGTTGATCAGACACTTGTCCTCAGTGAAGATGAATTCAATCGGATCCTCGAGCGTCAGGATGTGCTTTCGATAGATCGTGTTGATGTAATTGAGCATCGACCCAATCGTCGTGCTCTTGCCAGATCCCGTGACACCCGCCAGCAGAACCATGCCTTGGTCATAGTGGCAAAGACCCTCGATGGAATCAGGCAAAAAGAGGCCGCGGAAGTCAGGAATGAAATTACTGATCCGCCTCGCTACAAGTCCGATGTTGCCCAACGACTTGAGCATATTGACGCGGAAACGCCAGCGAGTTCCGTCCACGTCAATGGTGTGCGAGAAGTCGGCGCCGCCGTCTTCTTCAAAGATCAGCAGATTTCTTTCATCCATCATCGGCAGCAGAAGTCGGACCATTTCCTCCGAATCAATCGGTGGACGGTTCAACGCCTTCAGTTCACCGCGGGTTCGGACCATCGGCGGTTGCCCGACTTTCATGTGAAGGTCAGAACCTTCGATCTTGACCAGTGCCCGGAAGATCTTATCGACCTCCAGTTCCTCTTTATCATGAAGCAGGCTCTCGCGAAGGCGTGCAGCAACCGCATCGGCGGTGGTTCCCATCTTGGACGCAGCGGGAGCACGATTTCCGGGTTTTGACGACGACATGTTTGAAAACTTGCTGGTAGCGAATTTGGTAGTTTGCGAGTTGGCAGGTCGTGGATACCCACCAACATGATTCTATGCAGAAGCTGGTGCGGGCCACCACCACAAACCAGACTGGATTGTGAGTGAGACGGAGACCGATTCCACTGCTTGCTCCAGTTTAACCTCCCTTGAGATGGGCTGTTCCCCGAAAGTCTGCAAGCTACCCACCTTCTTTATGTCTCGGGGCCGGTTTTACGCTCTGAAAACGTCACGGCGTGCCTGTATCCCCGCTGCCACCAAATCAGTAGCTCTCAAAATACCAGCGACCCACGAAATACCAGCGACCCACGAAAATGGTGGGGGAGTCAAAGCAAAGCTTCTCTGGACGCATTTTGGTCAATTTTGCTATCTCTTACTCACCGAAGGGAGAAAAGCCGGGGACAATACGTCATTCCGGCCCAACCTCCCTGTCCTAGCGTGTTCACTTACGTTGGTGCTGCAGCTTCATTTGGCTTGCCAACACCCTGCACAGAAGGTTCTTTCGGATTACTTTTCGATGACTACTAGCAATGCCCCACGTTTATGGTTGATTGACGACAACATCGTTGGCATAGGTGGGCACTTCCTCGAATTGGCTTCGTTGTTGGCGGATGGGGCAAAAGACCTCGGATATGCACCCCGCCTTGCCGTGCACCAAAAATTCAACGAGCAGCACGGCGATCTGATTTGTGAGCCGGTCTTTAGCATCCATCGTATGAGACGCTGGTCCCTGGGCGTTGACGGGACGTCCAGCGTGAAAAGAAACACCTCGGGGACGCTGATTGGTAGCTCTCGCCTCGAGCGGATTTGGCATCGGATGCGGGCTCCCTTTTCTCGCCACAATTTTAGACCGGAAAACATGCTGCAAGCATGGTCTGACGGCTTTTTGCAGGTCGTTCGACAGAAGAAGATGCGTCCCGAAGATCGCATTGTTGTTAATACAGGTGATGATTTTCAATTACTGGCCCTCACCCGAGCCTTGCGGCAACTGGGATCCGATAATCCGCTCACCGTTCATGTGATTCTGCACTTTGCTCTCTACGAGGGTGATAGCGTCAGCGATGAAGCAAAGCTTTACGGAGAACAGGTCAACGATGCTATTAGCATGATTGGGCAGCATAGGGTCCATCTGCACGCTACGACCGAACCTCTCGCAAAGCAGCTTGAAGAAGTGGGGGTTCATGCCACCGCTATCCCCTATCCGGTTCGACCAAGGTCTGAAAATGGAAGCCAGCAGAGCACTCTGAAAATGCAGCCACAGCCACTCAATATTGTGCTGGCTGGTTTGCCGCGGGCGGAAAAAGGTCGTGGGCAAATGAAGTCTGTACTTTCCGAAATGTGGGGTTCCCACCTGCAAACTGGCAATTTTCGGATGGCGATGCAGGTCCCTGGAAAGCGTTGGCAGCGGCTGGTTCCCCTGCACTTGCGAAGCGTCTTTCGGAACGCAATCGACAACCAAGGACAGGATCCCGAAAATCGACTTGAAGTGCAGTCAGGAAACCTTGATGGGGAATCCTACAACCGCTTCCTGGACTCTGCCGATGTTGGCTTGTTTTTGTACAACCCTCAGCGTTACGTGGCTCGGTGCAGTGGCGTGCTGCTGGAACTGCTGATCCGCGGTGTGCCGGTCGTGGTCCCCAAAGGTTGCTGGCTCTCAGAGCAGCTGGATTTAGCTGGAGGGGATGGCAGCATTGGCTACAGCTACACATCAACCAAGCAGATCCCGGCTTTACTTCATCAGATCCGTCGGGATTATCCGGATTTGAGCCGAATGGCAGGGCTGCATGCGGAGAAGACCCTGCGGTTGCACAACGCGTCCAACACGCTCCGAACGATGGGGATTCCTGATCGAGCAGTGGCCGCTTTGCGTGCATCATGAATTTGCACCGCGAGTCGGAGCGAGTCCCCCATCAAAACTGTGGTGGCCGGCTTGAGCGAACTCGACCAACGTCGTGGCCTGTCTTCACTTCCAGTACTGCTGCCTTGATACAGAGTACAAATTTCGATTCGGGATACCGGGAAGCGGAAGCCGTTCGTCGCTAGCGAATGTGATGCGGTAACGATGTCACGTCGGCTGTGTCAGAAGACCATCACTGTGCCGCAACTAGATGACTCGCGATCCACTTTGCCGCGATTCACCTTGCCGCGATTCACCTTGAAGCGGGCACTTTAGCCTTCGACTTCGATGCCCATGCTGCGGGCGGTGCCTTCAATCATGCGAACAGCTTGGTCGACGCTGCGAGCATTGAGGTCAGCCATTTTCTTTTCAGCGATGTCCTTGCATTGGTCACGAGTGACCTTTGCCACTTTCGTTTTGTTAGGAACACCACTGCCCTTGGCGATGCCTGCTGCCTGCTTTAGGAGAGAAGCGGCAGGTGGGCTTTTGGTGATGAAGTCGAAGCTACGGTCGTTGTAGACAGTAACGATGACAGGAATGGGTGTACCAGCGTATTCCTTGGTGCGATCGTTGAAGGCTTGAACGAATTGTCCAAGGTTGACGCCGTACTTACCAAGCGAGGTACCGACTGGAGGTGCTGGAGTGGCTTGTCCGCCGGGGACCTGGAATTTTGCTTGACCTGTTACTTGCTTTGCCATGTCTCGAAATCGGTTGTCTGTGTTTCAGTAGTTGTTTCAGTAGTTACTTGTCGCAATGTGCAGCGAGGCTGCTGCGGCTATCGATGCCGCACCTTGCTGCGTTCCGCTTCCAGCCTTAGAGCGGCTCAACCTGCCAGTGGTCCAATTCCATGGGCACACTGCGGCCGAAAATATTGATAATGACCGTGATCCGGCCATTGGCTTCGTCGACGGCATCGACATCGCCTTCCTGATTTTCGAAGTTCCCCTCTTTGACGCGAACGCGGTCGCCGACTTTGAAAGGAATCCCGATTTTGATGGGGGCTTCTTCCTCTTTGATTTCGCTCGGGCGGGTGATGAACCGTTCTATGTCCGACGGTTCCATCGGCATAGGTTTGCCAGCGGCTCCCGTGAAGTCACTAATACCGTTGGTTTCTCGAACGAGGAACCAAGTGTCATCATTGATCAACATGTTGACCATGATGTAGCCGGGCAACAATTTTCGTTTTGAAACGCGTCTTTGTCCAGCTCGAGTGAAGGTAGCGACGTCTTCGGTGGGAACAACGACTTCACCGAAGAACTCCGCCATACCTTCCATCTTCACTCGCTTTCGCAATGCGTCAGCGATGGAGTCTTCTCGGTTGAACGCAACCTTGAGGATGTACCATTCCATGCTGCCGCCCTCTTGCGGCTCGCTGGCTGGCTTGTTTTCGTCGACAGGTGCCGGAGGTGGCGGTGCCGGAGCAGCGGCTGCTTCCGTCACGGTTTCCGTGGACGCATCGTCAGTGCTCGGGGTTTCCGCTGCTGCCGGTTCGCCGGCATCCGGAGTGTCTTGGGGATCGTCTGAGGTTTCGGCTTCGTTCACGTTTTCAACGCTGTTGGGCAGTAGTGATCGATGAGGGGATGAGACACCATATTAATAACAAAGTCGGGCGTGTCAGGTCGTCACTCCCAGCGTGACGAAAACTTGTTGCCAAATTACGTCAAACAGGAAGAGTGAGATCGCCAAGAAGAAAATGGTAAAGATCACCACAATCGCAGCTCGGACCAGTTCGTCCTTGCCCGGCCAAGTCACCTTGTTCATCTCTGCTTCGACTGCGATCAGGAAGTCAGCGAAGCTGGGGAGATTGACTGCTCGAAATCCAAACCAGGCTCCAAAGAACAGGAAACCCAATGAAATTGCCGGAATCAACGCTTCATAGCTCTCCGTGAACCATCCGCTTCCTCGCAGGGTCCCATGCAAAGACCAGCAGCCGAGACCGACGATCACCCAGATCGCCAACGCAGTCAGTTGCCGGACAATTCGTCCTTGGGTTGGCTTGTAGACCTTTGTTCTGGCTAGTTCTCCAATCATGGTTCCGATGAGAGAACCATTTTCGGTCGCCGCAATGTCTCGTGACACCTGTCTGCTCCTGATTGTGTAATGGATCAATCACCCGTCCATGGCGATCGACTTTACGATAACGCAATTGTTTCTGTCCAAACCACTTGTTTCCCTGCAAACGGGATACTTAGGCGGCCTGATGATCTGTTCGTCTTCCAATTCAAAGCAGGGGCGGAGGGACTTGAACCCGCAACCGCTGGTTTTGGAAACCAGTGCTCTGCCAATTGAGCTACACCCCTTCGACTCAAGGGGCACCTGGGAGGTGACCCGTGATCGTACAGGAAACGCCTTAAATAACCAATGACCAACGAAGTCAAATGCTTCGCTGGCCATCAGAATTACGAGCGTTTTACCCGTTTTTGCGTGAAAATCTGATCACACGCTTTTACTCGAGGATCTTGGTGACAACACCTGATCCGACCGTTTTACCACCTTCGCGAATCGCGAAACGGACACCATCGTCCATCGCAATTGGCTTGTGAAGCTCAACAGTGACTTTGACATTGTCGCCTGGCATGCACATTTCTGCACCGACCAAGTCAGCAGTTCCTGTTACGTCCGTTGTGCGGAAGTAGAACTGAGGACGGTAGCCACTGAAGAATGGTGTGTGTCGACCACCCTCATCTTTGCTCAAGCAGTAAACCTCTGCCTCGAACTTGGTGTGAGGATCGATGCTGCCTGGTTTTGCCAAGCACTGGCCACGCTGGATGTCTTCACGCTTGACACCACGAAGCAGGCATCCAACGTTGTCACCCGAGCGACCTTCACCCATTTCCTTACGGAACATTTCGACGCCGGTGCAGGTTGTTTTCGTTGATTCAGCTGACAATCCAACGATCTCAACTTCTTCTCCAACCTTCACAACACCACGCTCAATACGGCCTGTTGCAACCGTACCACGACCTTCGATCGAGAACACGTCCTCGATTGCCATCAGGAATGGCTTGTCGTCTTCGCGGACAGGCTCAGGAATGTACTCGTCCAACGCGTCCATCAGTTCGCTGATGCACTTGCTGGCATCCGGATCTGCAGGGTTGTTGTACGCAGGCAGTGCTGAACCACGAACCACAGGGACATCGTCCCCGGGGAAGTCGTACTTGCTGAGCAGTTCGCGAGCCTCAAGCTCAACCAGTTCCAGCAACTCTTCGTCATCGACGAGGTCGCACTTGTTCAGGAACACAACGATGTAAGGCACGCCAACCTGACGACCGAGCAAAACGTGCTCTTTCGTCTGAGGCATCGGGCCGTCCGCAGCCGAAACCACCAGAATCGCACCATCCATCTGGGCGGCACCGGTGATCATGTTCTTGATAAAGTCAGCGTGGCCGGGGCAGTCAATGTGAGCATAGTGACGGTTGTCCGTCTCGTACTCAACGTGTGCCACTGCGATCGTCACTGTCTTGGTATCGTCACGTACGGTACCGCCTTTGGCGATGTCCGAGTAACCCTTCGCTTCGGCTAGGCCCTTGGCAGCTTGCACTGCAAGGATAGCACCGGTGGTGGTTGTTTTACCGTGGTCAATGTGGCCGATCGTCCCAACGTTAACGTGGGGCTTGGTCCGTTCAAAAGTTGCCTTAGCCATTTCTAATTCACCTGCATCCGACCGTGCCATTACTGGCCAGAGATACGCTCCGGATCAGCCCGAATTGATAACGACCGTGTTCACACCCACGGTTTGACCGCCGTCAATCCAGCCGCACTGGTCTAGCTCGCTCAATCAGTATTGAAACGAATGTCAAAATCACGCCTCCCACTGTGGGAAGCGTTGTCTACACAATGTTCTTCTTCAAAAAACCACCGAATCTGTATTCAATTGCTAGATTTGGTGGCCGTAGTTGTTGCGGAATCAACCGATTCTTGCAATCACTGATTAGCAAAATCTGGATAAATCACAGCTTTCTCATCACAGTTGAAAGCAATGCTCGGAGCCTGCCGCCGCCAAAGAGCTGCTGATGGGACTTGAACCCATGACCTCTTCCTTACCAAGGAAGTGCTCTACCACTGAGCTACAGCAGCTTGTTGACAAGCGGGTGAAGGGAATCGAACCCTCGTATTCAGCTTGGAAGGCTGCTGCTCTACCATTGAGCTACACCCGCGTTGAGAACCGTTGAGATGATGGATCGTGACGAACAAATCGTCAGGTGTCTATCACTCGCGATTCCTGAATTGTCGCTTTTGCCTCGATCGCCGAAGAATCAAATTCGGCAATTGCACATCGCAGAGACAGTGGCCGGCAGTTAACGCGTATTCTTCAAAGTGGGGGCTACAGGATTTGAACCTGTGTAGGCGTAGCCAACGGATTTACAGTCCGCCCCCTTTAACCACTCGGGCAAACCCCCAAAAATCTCTTACTTGTCTGTCAATTATTGCCGTTTTGCTCTGCTGTTTCGCTTTCTTTCCTCTTTCGACGACGGCTTGATTCTTGCATTTCTCTTAAAAAAGAGCCAGCGGAGGGATTCGAACCCGCGACCGGCTGATTACAAATCAGCTGCTCTGCCAACTGAGCTACGCTGGCAAGTTGTTTTCAGTCAATGACTTACAACTTACTTTCAAGTGGAATACCCCGCCCAAATTCGGCCGCTCGCTTCGCGATGGAACCGTCTCTCAAGCTCCCTTGAAGAGCTCAATCGAAACAGGCAGGTTCGCCACATGAGGCGGGGAGTGTACCAAATGTTCGGCGGCGGTCCAGATCAGGTTTCAGGATATTGCCAGCAAGTTCCAACAATGTTTCCAACTTCAGCCGATTGGGCACGCTGCGGAGCGTCTTTTAAGGCCTCGCAAGAACAATGTTTACTGCCAACGCCCCCACGGGGCACCCTCACTGGTTCAACCGGCTTAGAACGATTTAGAACTCGAGAAGCTCTACCGGAGGATGCACTCACGTCCCCCAAGCAGTCTCACCATGGAGGACCGATAACGATGTTGGGTTAGGGTTTAGGCCACGCCAGCCCTCGGTATCCCTTGGGCTTCTCAGGATCCCTTGGGCTTCTCAGGCTTCGATCTGGTTCAGGCTTCGATGGCCCGCAAAGCAGCAATCAAGTCGCGCATCGACTGGAATCGATCCCCTGGCCGTTTTTGAAGCGCCTTGGCAACCACTTGGTCGGCTGCGGGGGGGATCTGTTGAGCGGGTGATCGCAGGCTCGGTGGTTCCACTTGAAGGTGTTTGATGTTGTCAAACGTCTCGTCAATGGTACGGCCGCGGAATGGTTCGCGAATCGCCAATACTTCGTAAAGGCATACGCCGGCGCTGAAAATGTCGCTTCGCTCGTCCAGGGAGCGATTTCCTTGGACTTGCTCGGGTGACATGTAGAGGGGGGTTCCCGGTCTCTGTCCTCCCGCGGTCAAGGTTTGCAATTGTTTGTCTTCGTTCGTTTCTGTTTTGAGTACGCTTCTGTTGAGTGGTTCGTTGTCGTCGGCGTGTCCCCAAACTTTTGCGACCCCCCAGTCAAGCAGGATGACTTCGCCAAAGTTTCCGACCCAGATGTTTTCTGGTTTGACGTCACGATGGATCACGCCTCGAGCGTGTGCATAGGCAAGTGCTTGGCACGCGTAGGCAACGATTTCGATTCTTCTAGATACAGGGAACGCCGCAGCAGTCGCTTCGTCGCCTCGCGCGATGCGTTTGAGGATTTCGAACAGGTTTTCACCTGAAATTCGTTTCATCACAAAATAGATACCCTGCTCAGCATCGTCGCCGATGTCGTAGACCGGGACAGTGTTGGGGTGCTGCAGTTGAGCTGTGACCCTCGCTTCTCGCAGCAATCGCCGCCGCTCACGATGATCGTGGCAGATTGCAGGCGGAAGTGTCTTGATGGCGACGGTGCGTCCTGTCACAGGGTCAAAGCAGGATCTCAGCGTGGCACAGCCTCCTTGGGCCATGTCGCGGAATCCGGTGTAGCGCCCCAGTCCTGTTGCTACGGTAGCGGGTAGGTCAGGGTCGGTCCCGGACAGAATGATGTTCGGTTCGCGTTGCATGGCCCTATTATAGCGCGATCAGAGATTTGTGGAGCGCGTCGAACCGCTACATAAATCCTTCTAGCTGCAAAAAAATGCAATAAAAAAACCCGGCAATGCAGCTGCATTGCCGGGTTTCTGGGTCACAACGGACTGAATGCAGATCAGACCGCAGCAGAAATGTTGGCGTTTTTGACCGTCGTGATGATCGCGCTGGCAACCATGTAGGGGTCAGCATTGGATGCAGGGCGACGATCTTCGAGCCAGCCTTTCCAGCCGGCTTCGACGGTGTGAATTGGAATTCGAATCGATGCACCGCGATCTGAAACACCGTAGCTGAACATATCGATCGACTGAGTCTCGTGCAGGCCCGTCAGACGCTGGTCGTTGTCGGCACCATAGACGTCGATGTGGTGCTTGATGCGAGGCTCGAATGCTTGGCAGACAGCGTCGTAGACTTCCTTGCTGCCGCAGGTGCGGAGCGTGGTGTTACTGAAGTTCGCGTGCATACCGCTGCCGTTCCAGTCGCCTGAGACAGGTTTGGGTTCCCAGTTGATGCCCATGTCGTATCGCTCAGCAACGCGCTCGAGAAGGTAGCGTGCGATCCAGATTTGATCGCCGGCCTCTTTTGCGCCTTTGGCGAAAATCTGGTATTCCCACTGACCCATCATCACTTCGGCGTTGATGCCCTCTACATTCAAGCCGGCCTCAAGGCACAGCTCAAGATGCTCTTCGACAATCTCGCGACCCACTGCTTTGCCTTGTCCAACGCTGCAGTAGTACGGTCCTTGCGGTCCGGGGTAACCCTCGGCTGGAAAGCCAATCGGCTTGTTGAATTCGGGGTTCCAGATCGTGTATTCCTGCTCAAATCCAAACCAGAAATCATTGTCGTCATCGGCAATCGTCGCGCGACCGTTGGTTTTGTGTGCGTTGCCTTCGTGATCCAGCACTTCGCACATCACCAGGAAGCCCGTTCCCAGACGGCCTGGATCGGGAACGCAGTAAACCGGCTTGAGCAAGCAGTCGCTCGATCCGCCTGGAGCTTGTTCGGTCGACGAGCCATCAAAGCACCACAACGGAGCGTCTTCTACTTTGCCGCTGAAATCGTCGACAACTTTTGTCTTGCTTCGAAGGCTCTGTGTGGGCTGATAGCCGTCGAGCCAGATGTATTCCAACTTGCACTTGGTCATAAAACTGATTCCCTCTAGTGAATCTGATTAGGTTGAACTTTTGCGGCGATAGCCTGTGGGACTACCTTGTATGCACCGCACTCTGAATAATTTCCTACGCAAATCTACCTACCACACCCAGCACCAGCTGTCGCCGAACGGACGTGCAACCAGAAGAGACAGGACGCCGATCCCTCACGCGTTGCCTTTCGGAAGCCCTCAAAATAACCAAATTCCTGCCAAGCGAAAGAGCTACCGCCAAGGTCTGGCAAAGCAGCGCGATCATGTTGGCTTTGACGGTCCTCTGCCAGCACCACGTTGGGTTACTTGCTCCGCGCCAAAGTGGGCCAGGATCACAGCAGGGTCGATCTCCGCGTGGTTTCGTGAACGGAACAGTGTGTGTGTTGATTTGCCACAGTGGTCGCTCAAGGGGAGTAAGTACGCCAATGCTTGTTTGGGCTGAAGCGGCTTCTATTTCTGCCTCAGCGAGCAGACGAGGCGCATGGAAGCGATTTTTCCGGCAAATTTGCGAGACGGTCCATGTCTTTGTTTCTTTGGAGAAAACTCAACTCCCTGGGAAACAGCGTGACTGCAAGACCCAAAATATGCACCTGCCCCCCCAACGAGAGCAGAGGTACCAGCCGCATTTTGCTTGAAATCATTACCCCAATATCATTGCTTGGAATAAATCCGCTGGGGGTCAACGCAGGATTGGTCGGTGAATCAGTTTGCGGGGGTAGAAGAAAAGTCGTCGTTGGCGAGGGCGATCCTTCCAAAGACTGGGCACGCTGCCGGTGCAATCGGGCTGTGCTCGTCGAACGGATCGTGGGTACCCGAATTGAGTCGCTCGAAAGGGCCTGAACTGGCTGGAATCCATTCCCCGCGTGAAGGCTTCATGGGATGTCGCCTATGAGCAAGCTTGCGGTATAGTTCTAATTGCCAGCATGGCATGGGTTATTGGAAATGTTCGTCGTCTTCGATGCTGACAGACTTCAACGCCGACGGACGCACTATCTGAGATCCCTTGCTCGTACACCAATGATCGTGAACAGGTCACGATAAAACTGCATTCCTAACTACTGCATCCCAGTAACTGAGCGTTCAAGCGATCGAACCTCGATTTGCTGATCCCTAAAACTGTTGCAAACTTCTGGAGCGAATCAACCATGTCCATTAGCCCTAATGATTCCTTTGACAATGATTTTTCAGGAGGAGCTGGTGGACAAACTGCTCAGGCACCGCCACCGAAGTCAAAGAAAGGCTGTTTGATCGCGGTGGTCGTTGTGTTTCTGCTGATGTTCCTCGTTTGCTGCGGCGGCGGGGTTGCCGTGTTCTACTTCGGCTCGAATGCACTCGGTGAAGTAGTGGTTTCGCAGGTGGAGAATGATCCAGCCATTGTTGAGCACATCGGTGAAGTCGAGTCGTGCTCTCTTGATTTCGGCGCGACAGCCAAGGCTGCTGAATCAGCCGAACAGGCTGGCGACCAGACACCCATCGCATTTGAGATCAAAGGTTCCAAAGGTGAGGGGACCTTGTTGTTGATGCAAGAGGCTGGCAATCAGGAAGCGTTCAATTCAGGTACCCTGGTTCTTCCCAACGACGAAAGAATTCCACTGAAATCTTTGGGGAAGCCCGACGATAGTGTGGGCTTGGATCTGGATATGGATATCGGTGCTCTGATCAATGAGGGTGATCTTAGTTCGGACGGCACCGGCGATGAGTCTGACGCAGCGAAGCCTGATGCGGCGAAGCCTGACACCGGAGATGCCGCAGCCGATTCTAAGGACAGTGCGGACAGTTCGACTGATGAAGCCAACGAAAGCTCGCCAAAGTGATTTGCTGAGTATGCCTGCTCCTGACGATCAGTATCTGAACTCGATTTCGTGTCGGAGTTTCAGATACCGATGCTCGGCAAACCAAGTGCATTGAATCATGCGTATCCTGAATCACGTGTACTTGAGCGTCGTGTTGATTGAGTGGTCAGTGCATCTAGCATGCAATCAATAAAATGCTGAATCAATTCAGCATCGGGCCCATTGGGGCCGTGAACGCAAACTTAAAACCCTTTCCTTGAGCTCGCCATCCGCGAGCGAGACACCAACAAGAGATTTGATTACCGATGAAACAGGCTATTTTTGAGACGAGCAAGGGAACTATCCGCCTTGAACTGTTTGAGGAGAAAACTCCGAAGACAGTAGGTAACTTTGAGACACTGTGTGGCAAAGAATACTACGATGGGCTGACCTTTCACCGAGTCATTCCCGACTTCATGATCCAAGGTGGATGCCCCGACGGAACCGGAGCGGGCGGACCAGGGTACAAGTTTGAGGATGAGTTCGACTCCGAACTGCGGCACGATGCGCCCGGTGTTCTTTCGATGGCGAACGCTGGCCCGAACACGAATGGTTCCCAGTTTTTCATCACGCACGTTCCTTGCCCACATCTCGATGATCGTCACAGTGTCTTCGGGAAAGTGCTTGAAGGCCAGGATGTTGTTGACTCGATCGAGCAGGGTGACACGATGAGCACGGTTCGAGTGGTCGTCGTTGAAGACTGACCCTGTTTTCACGCGTCAGCCACAACAGCAAGATGCAGCGAATGAACTGCTAACGCATCAGGTCGTCCAATAGGGAACGGCCAATCACGCTGATTGGGAAGTGCTGAGCAGGAAGTCACAATGCTGTGAGCGTCTCTGAGGTTGCGATCCAGAGACGCCCAGTAGCCTCTTTTCTTGCTGATTCTGTAGGCGCGTCTGGTTTCTGCATCGTTTGGAAACGATAAAAACAGGTAGGTTGCTGGTGAGTTATCGTGTTCTTCGATTGCTTGTTGTGTACGCTTGTTTCAAGTGGATTCCCTTTGGTTCGGAATCTGAGTTTGGAATGTCTGAGCGGCAACGTTGAAATCCAACTGATTGAAAGGTTGGGCTCGCGAAGTCCTGCCCCCTGCGGTGGCTGTCATGAAATCTGCTCCAGTAAAGCTGCAGCCTGAATTGGGATCGCATTCCCTTCGGGCTTTGCTGTGGCGTTGGTTGCTTGGTGCCGTGATTGGCACCAGTTTGATTGCTGTGACTTCGCCGCTGTTTCTGCGAAGCTATCTTCCACTCAACGCTGATCCTGTGCGTGGCGTCTGGACCCTTCCACCTGGAACGGAATATCGCTGGCGCAGCGAAGGGTACGCCGATACATCCATCGGCCCTTGGGGACTGCCGGGCAAAACAACGGGTTTTGCAAGTAGTTCAGGGCTGCCGCGCGAGAGATCAGAAGAGCTGCAGCAATCAAAAGTCTCACCATTACAGATTGCACTTTGGGGTGACTCGCAGGCAGAGGGTGTTTCTGTTGATGATGCTGATAAGCTTTTCGCGAAAATTGAAAATGCTTCCGGCGGTGACCTGAATGTTTATCCTTTGGCCCGAAGTGGCGAAGATGCTGCGGATTGGGTCACCCAGATACCAAGTGTGGAACAGCAGTTCGGTATCGACCAGCATGTGATTCTTGTTGTTGAGCCGTCGGACTTGTTGGCTGCGGTCGAAGCACCGGTTGCATCACCATCAGCAAATGATTCCTCGGCGGCCAATGCCGCTCTGGCAGCTAAGTTGCCCGCCTTTGTAATTCAGGCTGCTCGAAATGTGTTGCGTGAACCAGATGGAGCAACTCCAAGACGTCTGCGGTTTGCTGTTGGGCCAGTGAGCAACGCCAAGTCTGCACTTGTCACCAATAGCCAAGCTGAAAACAGTAAGCAGTCGGGCGACCCTTTGAGTCGTGATGACAGTGCTTTGTGGTTGAACGCTCTGGCGGCAATCAGGAATGCAACTGCACTGCCGGTGGTCTTGTTGTATGCTCCGCTATCACCGCAGATTATCGATGGCAGGATCCGTTGGCAGGATCCGACGGCAGATCAGTTTCTATTGCTTCAACAGGCTGCTAAGGAACTGGGGATCAGCGTTGTGGATGCTCGAAACGAGTTGCGGGATTCTGTTGCATCCGACGGGCGTTGGCCACACGGATTTCATAATGGCCGCATGGGTTCAGGTCACTTGAATCAGGTTGGCAATCAGGTGCTGGCTGCCAGGCTGGTTGAAGGGTTGTCAGATCTGCGTGATGAATTAAATCTGCCCTCTCCTGAAAGCAGGAACTGAAGCAGATGCTCTTCACTCAATTCGAGTTTCCGATTTTCTTTTTTTGTGTGTTGGTCGCTGCCTGGTTGTGCCGCGGGCGACAAACTCGAAATGTAGTTTTGTTGATCGCCAGTTATTACTTTTATGCTTATTGGGATTTTCGATTTTGCAGTCTGCTTGCCCTGTCAACGGTCGTCGATTATTGCATTGCCAGGGGGATGGTCCGCTCGACGGGAACCACGGTTCGGCGTGCTTTGCTGATGACTAGTTTGGTCGTCAATCTTGGTGTGCTTGGTTTTTTCAAGTACTTCAATTTCTTCATTGACTCAGCAAGTCCAGCTTTGCAGGCGATCGGTCTGAGTGGTGAGACGTTAAACATCATTCTTCCAGTCGGTGTCTCGTTTTATACGTTTCAAACTCTCAGCTACACCATTGATGTTTATCGAGGCGTATTGAAGCCCGTCAATCGTTTCATTGACTTTGCGTTGTATGTCGCGTTCTTTCCCCAGTTGGTTGCGGGCCCGATTGTTCGTGCCCGCGAATTGCTGCCTCAATTGGCAACTGTGCCAAATTTTTCCAAGCGGCGTTTCTACTCTGGATCGCAGCAGATGTTGCGAGGTCTGGTCAAGAAAGTATTGCTGGCTGATCGGCTTGGTGAGGCGGTGGATGTCGTCTTCGCAGGGCCAGATCTCTACAGTGGGCTGACAATCTGGATTGTGGTGTTGGCTTATGCTGGCCAGATTTATTACGACTTTTCAGGCTACAGCGATATTGCTATCGGCGGAGCAAAAATGCTGGGTTATCGATTTCCTGTCAACTTCAGGCATCCCTATCTGTCCGGATCGATGTCCGAGTTCTGGCATCGTTGGCACATGACGCTATCCCGGTGGTTGCGGGACTATGTGTACATTGCACTCGGAGGAAGTCGTGTAAGCCAATGGGTGACGTACCGCAATCTGATGATCACGATGACTCTGGGAGGGTTGTGGCATGGGGCGGCTTGGACGTTTGTGTTGTGGGGTGTTTGGCATGGTTTTGCCCTTGCCTTTGAGCGAGCATTCAGAAGTTCCATTCGTTACAGGTTGGCTCGTCCCATCAACTGGTTACTTACCATGTCAGTCATTCTGGCTGGATGGGTTCTTTTTCGCAGTGATAGCTTGGCGACCGCTGCAGGCGTGCTGCAGCGGATGCTGGTTTTTGCTGACGGCGTGAACTGGTATCCACCTTTGGCGATTGCTGCTTTGCTTTGCTGTGTCCTTGAGCATGTCGCGTGGTGCACTCCTTTGCGGCGTGCGATGCGACTTCCGATCAATGCATGGTATTCACCGGTTATCACCACGGTGATGATTTGGGCTTTGGTGCTGTACGCGCCCCAGGATTTTCGACCGTTTGTCTACTTTCAGTTTTGACGTGCTCGATGCTTGTTAGTTCAGTTAAGACGCAGGCCCCGAGCGGCACGCACTGAATTTTGTCTGGTGAACGCGGCAAGAGTAACGGTCGAGCGTTGAATGGATGTGGTGGTGGGGATTCGATCTACGGACGTTGGATGCGGTGCCATTCAACTTGGTGCTTCGAATTCGTCAGATTTCGGTAACTTAACGAAAGAGAAAGTACAACTCCGATCGCGATCGCTGCGGCGATCACAAACATAATCATGATCTGGTACTTGACTGCATCGATGGGTTCGGCGCCCGCCAATAATTGTCCCGTCATCATTCCGGGGATGCTGACGATACCAGCAACGGACATCGTGTTCAGGATGGGGATCATCGCCGTGCGTGTCGCTTCAATGAACACACCTCGGCAACTTTCCCAACGCGTGGCGCCTAACGCCAGCATTGTCTCAACTTCACCACGACGGTTTTTCAGTTCGCTCAGGAAACGATCGAGTCCCAGTGAAATTCCCGTCAGTGAATTTCCCAGCACCATGCCCAAAAGTGGGATGACTACCTGCGGACTGTACCACGGTTGTGGGCGGACGATGAGCAGCACCGTGATCGAGGTCACAACCCATGCACTGGTCCATACTGCGAAAATGGAATTGCGGTAAATTGTTGGATAGCGATGGTCAATTCGTTTGACAGCTGAGACCCCCGCGATCACGGTCATCAGAGCAGCCAATCCGAGCACGGGTGTCGGTTGGGCCAGTTCAAAGATCTGCTTCAATACCAATCCCAGAATGGCCAGTTGAATGGTCATTCGGACCGAACTGGTCGCAATCCGTTTCGCAATGCCAAGTCCGAGTTGCAGCGAGATGATCGCGTTGATTAGCAGCAGGGTTGCCGCAACACCTACTTCAAACCAGGACAGTGAGATGTCGCCTTGTGCACGCGGTTCCAAAAACTGTCCGAGCAGATTCGCGGAAATGAAGCTCGGCATTGTTGAAGCGAGCGCCTGTACGTCAATCATCGGAAGGCTCCAGTTGCTGTTCTTTCTTGGGGCCGTTGATTTCACGAGCATCGCGGGTGGCAGAGGCTGCTTCGGTTGTCGCCGTCAGTTGCCCATGGTTCATTGTGATGACTTGATGCGTCATCCGGGCGACCTGCGTTGGATCATGACTGGTCCATAAGTATGCTTTTTCTTCGTTCATTTCCCTGTTCGTTGCGCTGTTGGATGCATGATGCCACCGGTGGATTCTGTCTTCGAATTTTTCACGGGAAGCAGGGTCCAAGGCAGCAGTTGGTTCATCCAGTAACAGAACTTCCGGTTCCATCAACAAGGCGCGGATGAGGGCGATCATTTGCTGTTCCCCGCCACTCAGGGATTCGGACGAACGAGTCAGGATTTCTGGGGCTAGCTCAAATGCGTCCAGCTCAGAAGCCACAAAGTCTGGTTGATAGGATGGACTTGTCGGGCTGCCTTTTGCCGATTTGAACTGAAAGGGAAGTCGAAGGTTCTCTTCGATCGTTCCACCCGTGAAAAAAGGGCGTTGAGATAGATAAACGACTTTGCGTCGGTAGCGTGGGATCGCATCATCGGTGATTGGCTTTTCGCGGTGCAGCAGTTCTCCCGAGAATGGGTCGAGCATCGCTATGGATCGCATCAGCGTTGATTTTCCGCTGCCACTGGCGCCCACGAGGCCAATCTTGTCGCCCGCACAGACCGTCAGGGATAGGGAACTCAGCAGTTGTCTGCCACTGTTGCTGTCGATGCGTGATACATCACGTAATTGAATGAGTGTTGTTTCTGCCATGCTGTTGATCGGTTGCATTTTCTATTCATGACGTTGTTTCTGATTGCTTCAGTGCAGAGCAGAGTCATGAATTTGGAACTGATGGGTGTCAGTTTTTTGGTTTCAGACCGTTGCGGGTTGGTGTTGTGTTCAGTGGATCTTCGGGCCAATGGTGTTTTGGGTATCGTCGGCGGAGTTCTTTGCGGACATGAACGTAGGTTTCGGACCAGAAATTGGCTAGGTCATCGGTGATTTGTTGTGGACGGTGGTTAGGCCCAAGCAGATGTAACTGAATGGGAACTCGAGTTGCAACTCGCGGCGTCTGTTGCCAACCAAATAATTCCTGTATGCGAACTTCCATTCGTGGTGGTTTGCCTTGTTCGTAACTGATTGAGTGTTCATTGCCACTGGGGACTTTCATTGCCAAAGGGGCGTGCAGGTCGATCAAACGCATTTGATCGTACTGATAACGACAGCGAAGGTGATCTAACCAGGGAGCGTTTGTAAGTTCCGTAAACGAGGTTCGAGTTTTGCAAAGTTCGATGAGTGCCTCGTCGATGGATTGGGGATCCAAATCAGGGAGTTCCAATTCTGGCATGTTTTCAGAAAGGAATCTTACGCGCTGAATGAACTGGTTGGTTGTTTTACTGCGAGGGAAGCAGAGTTCCAGACTTTGGCGGGCATGCTTGACCAGAATTGCAGCAGTCTCCTCATTACATTGACATCCAATGGGCGTTTCGGACAGCAGTAAATCCTGAAAATAGGTTCTCCGGCGAGCAACCACAGCAGACAGATCTGTGTTGAAAAAAGGTTCGTTGATTTCCCGTATCAGTGTTGGGTCAAGCCAATCTCGTTGCAGACTTGAGGCAAGGTGGACACTGGCTTCCTTGCCTTGTGAATCGATGTCGAGGCAGAGGAATAATTCTCCCTGAATTGCTGCAGAGCGTTTGCTTTGCCGAACGCCGCGACCGCCCACCATGATTCCCTTCCGTGGGTCATCATCGCGGCGTCTTGCAACTCGATCAGGGAATGCAGACAGCAATGCCCGCTGCAGTGGATGTTCAATGACAGGTTGGGAGTTTGTAATTGAGGACGTGTCCGCACGCTGTCTGGTTGCCTTTTGGATTTGTTCGGCGATGCGTTTGGTGTTCTTGATCGCTGGCAAGTGACGGTGTGGTGAATGCTGATCCTTGAATATCGTTTTCATACGCTCCACTTTGTCCGATAAATCACAGTCATGGATCGTCGTCGACTGGCTTGGGATTCCTCTCAGCGGATCTCGCTCTGTTAGCAAGGCGACGGCAATGGCGGCTTCCTCGATAATCCCAAACTTCTCTGCTTCAAGCATGAAACGGGCAAGTCGGGGGTGAATCGGCAGGGATGCCATGTGGCGTCCCTGTTCGGTGATTCTGCCTTCTGAGTCGATCGCGGAAAGTTGCTTGAGCAGATTTTGAGCGTTGGTGACTGATGAAGTTGTGGGCGGTGTCAGCCATGGAAAATCGAACACATCACGTTCACCCCACACGGACAGCGTCAGTAATGCGTTGGCGAAGTCACAGCGGGTGATCTCTGGCGCGTCTTTGCTGGGTCGTGAACGATGAACGGCAAGTGGCCACAGACGGTAGCACAAGCCAGGCGAGGTCCGCCCTGCTCTACCCGCGCGTTGCTCAGCGGAGGCTTGGGAAATCGATTCCAGCTGCAGTTTGGGGAGCCCAATCTGACTATCGACTTGCATCGTGCGGACCAATCCCGAATCAATCACGCCGGTCACACCGGGAATCGTCAGTGAAGTTTCGGCAACGTTGGTAGACAGGATGACTCGACGTTTTTGGGAGGTGCGGAGGACGTCATCTTGATCTTTGGCAGGTAGATCGCCATACAGTCGATAAATTTGGAATTCTTTGGACCAAGAACAAGAACTGATGGCTTGTTGCGTTCGGTTGATCTCTCCAATCCCAGGTAAAAATACAAGCACATGACCGGTGGTCTGCTCAAGAACTTGGGGCAAGGTGCGAATTACTTGTTGTTCAACAGGTTCTTGTGAAATTTGTTGGCTGTAGCGGACGTCGACCGGAAAAGATCGACCCTTGCTGATCATGGTGTGGGCGTCACCAAGAAATTTAGCAATCGGCTCAGGTGATAAGGTGGCTGACATGACCAATAATCGCAGCTCGGGACGCAGGGAGGTCCTGATTCGTTGCAGCATTCCCAAAGCCAAGTCAATTTCCAAACTGCGTTCATGGAACTCATCAAGCACGACACAGGAAACATCTTCCAAAAATGGATCGGACTGCATTCGTCGCAACAGCATGCCGGTTGTCATGCTGATCAATCGCGTATCCTTGCCGTACCGTTTGTCAAAACGTACGTGGTAACCCACCGTGTCACCAACGCGACAGGCCATTGCTGCAGCAAGCCGATGAGCTGCAGCGCGAGCGGCAATGCGACGGGGTTGAATCAATAGGGTTTTGCCATCTCCAGCAGCATTTGAATTGAGGAGAGCCGGTGGAATACCCGTCGTTTTACCAGCACCCGGCGGGGCTTGCAGGACGACCGGCTGTGCTTGAGCAAGCACGGATGTCAATTCATCGAGACACTCAGAGATGGGCAAAGCGTCGATCGACGAAGCATCAGCAGGTAAAGATTGGGTCGCTGATGAGTCAGGGGGGATGGCATCCGGCATCAAGCGTGGTGTCCCGAATCAGGTTGGGTATTACGGTTCGGGTGTGTTTTCAGCGTATTCATGGTGTCTGTGAATCAAGCAGGCGTTTGTTCAGACCAGAAAGCTGTGGGTCGTGCGTCAGCAGGTAATCCTGCTGGGCTCGCCATGCTGCTGCACGTTTCTCGATGCAGTCGCGGAACGCGGGATTGTTTTTCAGGCTTTCCCGTTTTGCGTTTCGGGATTGCTTGATGTCCTCATCGGAGATGAAAAGTTGGGGATAGGCAGTTTCCAGTTGTCGCTGAGCCTGCTGTTTGTTTTCTACGAGATCAAAAAACTCTTTTGTTTCCTCTCGCCGTATTTCACGCATCGCAGTGATCCACTGATCAAGTCTTTCCTTCTGCTGGTTGGCAGGCAATGAATCGTACTCAGGATGCTGTGCGATGACGTATTGATCGATCTGCCTTGACGCACGGTAGGTTGCAAAAAGCAATTCCTTGTACCGAGGGTCTTCGGCATGAAGCTTCTTTTTCGTCTCAGAGATTGCTTTTTTGATCTGTTTCTGTGATTGGAACACTTCTGGAAAACGCTCAGCTTTTTGCCGGTCCAAGCGGTCGACTTCATTGATCAGACGACGGTATTCAGGATCCTTTTGGAAGAGCCGCTCGTGAGCATTCACTTTCTCCAGGGTGAATTGCTCTTGCAGTGTTTTGGGAACAGGGTGGCGATTTGCCCGAGCCAATAAAGTTGGTCGATTTGATTCAGCGTTGGAGAGTTTGCTGCCGGTGAAAATCTGAACATTGTCAAATTGGGCATCACCTCGATCTGATTGGAATGCAAAGTATTGACGCTGTTTGTCAATGATTGGGTGTTTGGCATATGCGATGTGGGTTGAGTCGATGTGGGCAACCAATTCGTCTGCAAGGAACTCGATCGTCATGGAGTACCACTGTTCCGGGTTGAATTGAAAAGCACATTCACCGTGGCGGTAGGAGAAGTGTGGGCCATCAGGATCTTTAGCGGTCTGTAGAAAAAAGTGATCCGGGCGGATGTGAATGACCGAGTTGTAGTGACCGCCAGTGCCAGTGACCAAACGGATATCCTTGGCATTCCCGAGTCGGAAATCAAACCTGATCAAGGCATCGGTAAATTTTGTATCCTTGAGGAAGATTCTTGTCGAATCGATTCCCGCCTTGCTTCTCGTCAGCGTCTCATCTTCAACCGACCAGTCCTTGTTGAAGAACCACCGCGGACTGATTTGACCATCCGAAAAATGGTCGGCAAAGGCCAATTGTCGAGGTTGGACCAAGAGCGGTGGTGAGGGAATTCGGGCGCCTACCTGTTTCTGCCAGATGGTCAGTTGCTGTTTTAATTCCTTGGTGAGTTCAGGATGCTCGGCAGCTCGGTTGGTTGTTTCAGAAATATCGGCATCCAACGCATACAATTCTGCATCGCCAGTATCGAAAAAATCAATCAGCTTCCAATTACCACGGCGAATCGCTCCGGCAGATCGGCCACCCAAAAAGTGAGGCTGATCCAAAGGGTAGTGCCAGTGCAGTGTTCGTTCAGGATGGCTGGCATTGGGTTGTCGCCACGCGGCCAATGTCGATTGGCCATCGAGGATTTGCGTAGTTGGTGCGGCTAGCCCGACTGCTTCCAGAATTGTGGGGTAAAAGTCGATGTTGGTGGTGCAGATGGAACTGACCCTCTGCGTGGGTACTTGTCCTGGCCAACTGACAAGCAGGGGAACGCGAACACCACCTTCGTACAATTCGCTTTTTCCACCACGTAGTGGATGATTGTTCGTGACATTGGTTTCGCCACCGTTGTCACTCGAGAATATGAAGATGGTGTTTTCTTCAATGCCCAAGTCTCTCAGTTCTTGCCTCAGCATCCCGACCCCATCATCGATGCTTTCGAGCATGGCTGCCAAATGAGGATTGTGATCAGAGGCCCAATGATTCAAAGAGTCACCGTCGTGTCCATTGTCCTGACACAGGTAGCACTTTTCTCTCGAGCTTTTGCCGGGTGGATGTTTGTCTCGGTACTTTTGAACCAGCGACGGTTTGCCATTCAGGATTGAGTGGACAGCATAGTGGCTCAGGTAAAGAAAGAAGGGCTGGTCCTTGTTCTGCCGTACAAACTGTACTGCTTCCTTGTTCATGCGGTCGATGAGAAACTCATTTGCGCCCAACTTGTTGTCAGGAATGTCTAGCCAACGAATGGGTTGTTGTCTGAAGATGTAAGGCCAGAAGTTGGCTCCATTCCCGACACCTTTTATCTCGCGGGCAAAGTCCCATTGGAAGCCATGGTCCTCAGGTTTTATCTCATGGGCAGCCGAGTGGTATTCGTATCCTGTGAGGTGCCATTTTCCAATCATGCCCGTCGCGTATCCATGATTGGACAACACCTCGGGAAGGCTTGTGTGAGACGTGGAGAGAGCATTGGCAGAATTGGGACGCAGGTAGTCCATGATGCCAATGCGAGCGGGGTGCTGACCTGTCAGCAATGCGGCGCGGTAAGGCGAGCAAACGGGTGCGGCAGCGTACGCTTGTGTGAATCGAACTCCGGCACTGGCGAGTTGATCGAGGTTCGGCGTTTCGTTGAATTCATTTCCGTAGCATCCAAGTTCGGACCAACCAAGGTCGTCGGCTAGCACAAAAATGACATTCGGTTTTTCTGCTTGGCAGACCGACTGACAATTCGTTAGCGTGAAGGCGATCAGCAACACAGTCAGGTAGGGGGGCCGAAGTCCGGTACACAAAGAAAGCATGTTGATATGACGCTCCAATTCAGATTCTTAGTCACACCTGTGACGTGTTGATGCCAGAGGATACTGATCTGGCGTTGTCACGTGCATTTCGGTCCGATGCGCGATGTTCGGGTTTCATCTGCGATTCATTCTCTTGCAGCATGAGATCTGACGGATGAAGGTTCAGCCTTACTTGACGTGCCGATCGGCGAAGTCTAGGTACTGTGCCCAATCATAGTCAGTAACGTCATGTTTTCCTGTTCGTAGATGATAGCCTACCTGTCCAGAATTGATCGGAGATTCGGCGTTAGGGAATTCCGCAGGTGGCGTGCTGCCTCCCATTCCGGAGGTTCCCAGCAGTCGGAAAATTGGATCAGCATGCACACATGACAGGAATTCACCCCGTGGATCGGCCCAGCGGTCACCGGTAGCACTGGCGACGTAGGCTGCGCGGGGGGCAATCAGACCAATCAGCATGTGTTGATCGACTTGGCAGGCGTTTTCGTTCTTATTGTACTTGCGGTAGTTCTCACAGAACCAGTGAGGAAACGATGTGTTGATGCGTTCCACTGTTTCACCGATTGCTCGACGACTTAGCGCTGCACCACCGCAACCTGAATTATTACTGATCACCAGCTTGAAGCGAGGATCAGTCGCTCCCGCCCATAGTGAAGTTTTTCCAAGCCGCGAGTGTCCAATGACTGCGACACGTGTTGCGTCAATGGCATCATCTTGCTCAAGGTAATCCACGGCCCGTGACAAGCCATAAGCCCATGCTGCGATGCTTCCCCAGCGTTCGCCCTGAGGTACCGATGTCATCTGCTGGTCGAATTGCGGATGAATGCCATTTTGAAATCCATCTGCAAAGTCAGGGTCGATGTCACCATAGTAAATGGTGACCAGTCCATAGCCGCGATCGATGATCGTTTCGATTGGCCATCGTCCTCCCGCAGCGGTACCACGAGTTAATTCAGTTGCTTGATTGTTTTTGACCTCGCCACGATTACGAACCCAGTTTTGGGTAATGCTGATATCCTTCGCTGCATCGATCGTATGATTCCCTTGGAAGTTCAGTCCGATAAAAACCGGCACGTTGGACGATGACTTGGGAGTGTAGATTAGCAGTCGCATTGTCGTGCCTTGCGAGCCCGTCAGCATTGTTACATCAACCTCACGCCGGATCGCCTTTCCGTTGATTGCATCGCGTTTTTCACTGACGAGTTGATGCTGGATTTCACATGCGGCAGGACTGCGTCCGTAGACCTCTGCTCTGAAAAATTCCAGCACTTCAGGGCGACGTGACTCTTCCCAAATCGCACGACTGGTAACGGGCGAGCCTTCGTTGGTGATCAAAGCAGAGGGAAGCTCATACGCTGGAATCGCCGATTCATCGTAGTTGGGGACGAAGCGGTTTTGGGCGGTCACGTTCGTGTGAATGAGCAGCGCGATCAGGAAGCCAGTCGGGTAGGTCAAGGACTTCACGGCATGATCCTGTGGTGAGGTTGAACAATTGGAAGTGGCTGTTCGAAATTAGTGATACAGCAGTAATGAAGTGTCGTGGTTACACTGAGTCTACTCAATTCGATTGCCACCAGTGACCTAAGTACCAGTGACCTAAGTACCAGTGACCTAAGTACCCGTGACCTAAGTACCCGTGACCCATGTATTTGTAAACGTTCTTGGATTGCTTTGGCCAGTTTGCCGCTCCGGTCGCACGAATTGAAGCAGGGGGGGGTAAAATGCCTGTATTTTGCAGCTTGTCTCATCCAGTCACGGCAACCTTTTATGTTTGATAATCAGAGGACTTCACCCTGCGAATGGGGACTTCACAGAATTCGCGTTCCGGAATTTCGTGGTGGTCACAGAAGGCTGCCCCTGGGGCGAGTGAAGTTGCACCGAGTCACTCGACGAGTGTTTGATCTGATGTTCTTGGTCTGCTGTTCATTGCTTCCGTTGGATGCTTTGGTCGCACAGGAAAATGGCACGCCGAATGGTGGCACAGGGCAGTCAGGAAAAAACGCTGCGAATCATAGTGAGTTTTTGTGGCCGCGGAAAACGGAGCAGGATGCGGTGGTCGTCTTTCTCGGCGATTCAATCACACATCAGGGTTTGTACACGCAGTATCTGGAGAATTTTTTCTACACGCGTTACCCAGACTTGGGAATTCGTTTTCGAAACGCAGGTGTCGCGGGAGATTCTGTTTCAGATGCTCTCGCACGCTTCGATGACGATGTTGCGGCTCATCATCCAGATTATGTGACGGTGTTGTTTGGGATGAATGATGGTCGGTACGAGGATTTTGACGCATCAATCTTTGCCGTGTATCAGGCCAATATGAAGCGGTTGCTTGATCGCATTGAGTCTGTCGGGGCCAAACCGATTGTCCTGTCACCCACCATGTTTGATCACGAAGTGACAAGATTGCGTCAGGACGATCAGACATGGCGTTTCCGCGAAAAGAGCTTTTCAAACAGCTACAACGCTCTCATGTCGCTGTTTGGTGCCTGGTCTTGGGATGAGTCTCGCCGTCGTGGAAATGAATTTGTAAATTTGTGGGCCCCGCTCAATTCGTATACCGACGTGGGGCGTCGTCACGATCCGCATTTCACACTCATTGGTGATGCCATTCATCCGCAAGCATCAGGGCAGGTCGTGATGGCTTACGAAATTCTGATGCAGTTGGGGGTTGAACGCAGGGTCTGTGCGTCCCGGGTGGTGAGTAATGGGGGCACTGCGGATCGCGGCAAAAAATGGACTGCTGGTAAAGGGATTCGGGATTTGGTGGTCACGGATCAGGGGCAACGCATCAAGTTCAAGCATGACGAAGTTGCCTTACCGTGGGTAATTCCCGCCCAGCACAGTACCATTCAACTTCGTTGGAATCTTCCCTCGGATGGGCTTAAGGGATTTGCAATGACGCATGCAGGTCATCGTCTCAGCGCGGATCGAATCAAGATTGCCGGTTTACCAGCAGGGCAGTACGAGGTTCGTGTTGATGGAAAATTGATCGGCAGCTGGAGCCACGTGAGGCTGGGCACAAAAGTTGAACTGCAGGAAATCCAGCAGACTCCGCAGTATCAGCAATCGCTTGCAGTCGCTGAGTTGAATCGCCGTCGGTATGATGAGTTCGTGCGACCGTTGCGTGATCGCATGGCGTCGCTCAAAGGTATCAAGCGACGCTTTGCCACTGATAACGACGAGTGCAAACGCCGCTCAGCACCGATTCTTGAAACGATTCAAGAATTGCAGTTTGGAGCTGATCAAATGGATCGAGAAATCCGAGAGCTTGCTCGGCCACAATGTCGGCATTGGGATATTCGCCGAGTTGATTCAAAAACGAAATGAACGCCTTTGGCCAAGCTTGGGTGATCAATTGCTATGTGTGTTGATTGAGTCGTGAAGTACGACTCAATGTTTTGGGCCGTCAGTGTCTTGGGCCGTCAGTGTCTTGGGCTGTCAGTCCAGAAGCTCATGCAGGTGCACGAACGTTTTTCCGAGCCTTCCGCCATAGTTTCCAGCGCTGATTTTAATCAGTCCCGGAGTTTCAGCAGCAGCATGAATCGCATTTCGTGTTGCATTCTGCAACGCATTCAAGTCGCGTCCGTTGATGATGATCTCCATGATACTGCTGACACCATCTGGCACTTTTGATTTATCTCCCAGCTTCTCTTTCAAAGTAGGGCAGTATTCTGCGTAGGTCGCAGCGATCAGAAAGTCGTAGCTACTGCCAGCTTTTGATCCACTGCCTGCAACTCCACCGGGAAAGGTAGTGATGCAATCAGGAGTTTTTTCAGCAGCTTCCGCCGCACGTTCAGCGGCGTCCAGTGCGGTATCCTCATCCGCACCAAAGAACCAAAGGTTGCCACCCATGACACCATCGCGAAAACCAAATCGTCGTGACAGGAAGAACTCTCCGCCGAGAATCGGAACGACCCAACCTTTCTGTTCATAACGCACATCACGAAACTGATGCCGATCACCAAACAATGCGACTTTCCGGCCCAGCTTGAAATAGTCTTCGGTATCAAGTTGGTTGAAGCAACGAGCGGTCGGGCATGTCAGCACGTTCTGGCTGATCCGTGCCAACATCACTTTTTCGAGTTGCTTGCGTCGGTTTTTCATGAACCGCGGAACATGAAATTGCAGCACTGCTCCAACACGACCGTCCGGGGTCCCACCAGCAGCTGCTTGCTCCTCGTCAATCCATTGAGAGACACCGGCTTCGCAATCACACATGATGGTGCTTGAAGCATGCCCTGTCGCAGCATTGACGCAATGTTGAAGCCACTTCTGGTCACGGGCTGTGACGAGAACTTCTCCGTAAATACTGCGAAAACCTTCTGCGTAGGTATCGTCCACCAACTGTTTGAGATCTGTCATGGTTCTATTCAACCTTTGCGACCGATGCCGTCATAAACTTTGGTTTCTGTGACAACTTTGTCCATGAAGATGTCGTGATCCTGCATCGGGATTTCGTCAAACATTTGGCACTCAAATGCAAGTGAAATCAGAGGTGTTTCGGCTTTTGCATTTTCGAGCAGTTTGTCGTAATAGCCTTTGCCGTGTCCTGTTCGACCACCACGGTCATCAAAGGCAACCCCAGGCACAAGGATCAAGTCAAGATTGCCAACATCGATGCGTTTCTCTGTGACTTCCCGAAGATCAGCTCGTGGCTCCAAAATTTTGTACATCCCTGTCTCAAGTTCATCCATCGTCTCAAGATGAAAGAGTTCCAGTTCGCCATCCACGCAGTAGGGGATGACAATCTGTTTCCCGCTGGCCAGGGCCGCAGGAAGGGCGTGTCGGGTTCTTGCCTCATCGCGCACATCGACGTACCACATGATGCAATTTGCTGCTTGATACTCGGGCAGTTGCATCACTCGATCCGTGATCTGGACGCTCACTTGCTCCTTATCAGCCTGGGCTTTCCGGGCGGCGTGGGCCGCTTTGCGAATTTCCGTCTTGCGCTCGGCAAGTTGTTCCGTTGACATCGGTCGCTTGGGGATAAAGGGAATGGTGGTTGAGAAGCGTGAAATGTAGCCCGAGGAGGGCGGCTTGCGTAGGACCAACATGCGGTTTGTTGGGAAGTCAGGCAGTCCGGCAAACCAAGTTACCGTTAAAGCTTGGCAAATCGGCTGGCTGGCTCGGTCCAGGCATCAGTATTTTGAGGCTCAAATTGCAGGGTGCCGAAACTTTTCTGCACCAAGACTCGACCGGCTGCCACCGAGTCGAGGCTGCCAGTCCCAATCATTTGCATCATCACATTTCCGATCGCGGTCGCTTCGACAGGACCTGCGATTACTTTGCGATTGCAGGCGTCAGCGGTCATCTGGCAAAGTAGCTCGTTCTGTGATCCACCACCCACAATGTGGATAGTCTCGATGTGGTTCTCAACAAGAGACTCGAGCATCTCCAGGCAGGCTCGGTATCGCAGTGCAAGCCCTTCCAAGGCCGCGCGAAATAGTACGGCATGATCCGCTGGAGGTGCCTGACCTGTGCGGTCGGCTAGCTGCTCGATTGCCGTGACCATGTCCTCAGGTGCTACCAGTGACGGATCGTCCGGGTTGACCAACAACGCGAACGGCTCCGCAGACTCAGCCGCTGTGACCATCTCTTCCCAAGACGGTGGGTTACCCCGTCGTTCAAGTGATTTGCGGATCTGTTGAAATACCCACAGTCCCCCGATGTTTTTCAGCAGACGAGTACTGCCACCGACCCCGCCCTCATTGGTGAAATTTAACTCAGAACAGAGCGGATTGGCTCGTGGTTCGGAAAGTTCGCACCCCATCAGTGACCAAGTACCACTGCTGATGTAACACCATGTTGGCTTTTCAGGAGCAAAGTCATTTACGGGGACTGAAAGTACTGCGGAAGCCGTGTCGTGGGTGGCTGGTACGACGACCGGCACATCTTCCAGTCCAGTAACAGACGCAACCGATGGTTGTACGGGGCCGAGTGTGGTCCCCGGTTCAATGAGTTCACTGAACATGCCACGGGGTAAACCAAATCGCGTGATTAACTCGTCGCTCCATGTTTTAGTACTGGCATCGATGAGTTGCGAAGTTGAAGCGTTGGTCGCTTCAATGCTGCGCTTACCAGTCAGCAACCAGTGAAAGCAATCACCAATCATCAGGTATCCGTCAGCAATCCTGAGCGAAGTCTCATCGGCAAGGCGAGCTGCCAGCAACTGATAGAGCGAGTTGATGACCATGAATTGGATGCCTGTCGCCGCAAAAATCTCCTCGCGGGGCACGATTTCGAATGCCTTTTCCAGAATTCCGACGGTGCGTGGATCACGGTAGGTTCGGGCAGGTCCAGCGAAGAGGTCTTGTTCATCCAGCAGAATATAATCGACACCCCACGAATCGACGCCAACCGAGGCGATGTTGGGATAGCGATCGGATGCTGCTCGCAGGCCCGTCAGGATTTCCTGCCATAAACTTGGCAGGTCCCATTGCAGTGAATTCTGAATCCAGACAGCATCATTGGCAAAACGATGGACTTGCTCAAGCTGCAGCTGGCCAGCCTCAACAAATCCCGCGATCACGCGGCCACTTGATCCGCCCAAGTCAATCGCTAGGTGTACGTTTGTATCATTCATCAGCAGGTCGGACCCTTCTTTCTTGAGCAGCTCATTAAGTCTCTAAGCGTACCGACTGGCAACATCGCAAGAAACCGGCCGGAACATAGGGTGAATAGGTAATCTGGTTGCAGGGGCGTTTGGACGGGTTTGACGGCTTTTGGGCGGCTCAGATAATCCAGATACCCCCTTCCAGGATGGTTCGCCAGCCTGCGGCGCGGCCAGCTGGGCTGCGCGGCCATCCTCGCTCCGAAAAGCGTCAGATTTTTTAAACTGCGTTTATCAAACGCTTTACCGCTCAAGGTCGTTTCTTGAGTCAGCGAAATCGAGAATCTGCAGTTGACCGAATGCGGCAAGCGCCTACCCTAGGACTGCTGATGGAACGGGCACGGTCTTCGAGATCGTGCCCTTTTTTGACGACCTACAGAAACAATCATTTGAATGCAAGTCTTTGACAGCATTCAGTTTAGGTGTCTTGCTCCTCGTCGGGTGAGTTCCCCGAGGTCCTCTCCATCGTTCCGCGAGTTCGCCTCGCGTGGGGTTTGCGCAGTCAGCTTGCGGCCACGGGCTGAAATCGTTCAGCGGTCGTGACTTTTTGTCCACGAACGTTGTCGAAATCCCACGGACCGGGCACATGAAGTGCCCGGTCGCGAACGCTCGCGAAATTCTTGTTTGGAGTCTGGTTTTGGCTCGTAAGGACGTCCGATCACTGCTTGAGTGGTCGCAATCCAACGTCACACATCGGTGACCAAATCAATTTCTCCGCGTTCCCAAGCGTCGAGGAATTTTGGCAAACTGGGAAGCATGTCATCTGCATCACGAATCTCCTCACGACGGAGCCAATGGACTTCCGCGACCTCATCTGGATTTGCAATGGGTGTGACCGTTGGGTCGAGGTGGGCGATCCACCACGCAAGCTCGGTTTCCCAGCTTGTGGTGCTTCGCCAACACAAGCGTTTTGGCGTGACGTCGATTGCAAGCTCTTCCTGCATCTCGCGAACCAATGCTTCGGATTCTGTCTCTCCCTCTTCGATGCCTCCACCGGGCAGGCAAAGTAACCCCGGAGCCACGACCGTGAGCGATCGACGAATGACTAACAGGCGGTCTTCACGAAAAATCACGCCGACGACGCCCCGTCTCCGCGACGGATCTTGCTGAGCTGTATTCATGGCACAGCTTTTAACATGCATGATGTAGCAAGACAATCGAGTGTGTAATCCGGTAGTCTGTGTAACCTCAAGCCTGTTCGAATCTTTCTTTGCTTCATGTCCATTCTGGTGATCTGCTATCGAAGCTGCATTGCAAAAATACCTTCACGGTTCTGATGCCGGTGAAGCGTTGAGAATTATTCAGCAGCTCCGCGACGCGGGGTTTGTTGCCTATTTTGCTGGCGGTTGCGTTCGAGACGCATTGTTGGAACGTAGTCCGAAGGATTACGACGTAGCCACGGATGCCACGCCAGATGCGGTGCGTGCTGTCTTCGGCAAGCGGCGAACGATTGCTTTTGGCGCCTCATTCGGTGTGATAGGAGTTCTGCCCCCCGTGAGTGGGAAGGGGCAAAGCACGAACAAATCGGTCTCGAGCCAAACTTGTGTCGATGCCGATACGGGGGGGCATCACGGCAGTTCCGAGGAAGAAAGAGTCAGCGGTCCTGCTCGGGTGACGGTTGAGCCAACCGAGGTGGCAACCTTTCGCAGTGATGGTGAGTACAGCGATGGTCGCAGGCCAGATTCGGTTCATTACGGAGACGCACGCAATGATGCGTTGCGGCGGGATTTTACCATCAACGGGTTGTTCTACGACCCGCACCGGCGCGAGGTCATTGACTACGTAGGAGGCCAAGCTGACTTGGCGATTGGGGTTCTGCAGACCATTGGCGATCCGGTGCAACGTTTTGGTGAAGATCGCTTGCGGATGCTGCGGGCGATTCGATTTTCAACCACGCTGCAGTTTCGGATGCATGCCGGAACTTTGGAGGCGATTCAGCAGCATGCCGATGACATGTCGGGTGTGAGTGGAGAACGGATTGGCGCAGAAATGCGGCGTGTTTTGGTTTCCCCACACGCCTGTGATGGGTTGCGTCAAATGATAAGTAGCGGGCTGCATCGCGTCGTTTTACCTGATTTGGCAGGAATCGATATGGATCGCCTTGCGAAACTACTGCACGCTGTTGGGACTCGCACCTTCCCCCTTGCATTGGCTTGTCTTGCAGCGGTGATCGTGGACTCGGGGGCACCGTTGCCGGAGCGTGTTCTTGCAGGGATTAATCGGCGTTGGCGGTTATCCAGTGCGGAGTTGCATCAGGCGGAAGCAGCGTTAAAGCATTGGCAGATATTGATTGATGCAAAATGCTTGCCATGGTCCACCGTTCAACCCATCCTGATCCTTCGTCATGTTCGTGTCATTCTTGACTTGGCGGCAGCCATGGCGGCTGTTGATGGTAAGAGTACCGATGGTTGTGATCTTGCCAAGCGTGCCCTCACCTGGCCGGAACAGAAAATTAATCCCGACCCTTTATTAAGTGGCGGTGATTTAAAGGCTCTCGGTTTGCGTCCAGGTCCGGAGTTTGGAAGAATGCTTGCGAGCCTGAGAACGCTTCAGCTGGATCAAGAAATCACCACTCGCGAGCAGGCCATCGAGTGGTTGCGCGGCCAATAGCCTGGCTTCATTTTGATTAGCTATCTTCCGTGATTGTGGTCACTATTCCCTAGGTTGGTTTGTAATCACGATGTGAATCTTACTCGCGTGATCACTTCGTACCTCAATGATTTCTGCAGTCGCTCCCTCAAGTTCGGCAGTGTCCCCGGGCTTTGGAATCTTCTGTTGGTAATCCATTAACAAGCCGCTGATGGTATCGGCTTGGTCAGATTCATTAAGTGGGATGCCCAGTTCGCGTCGCGCTTCTGCCAGACTTGTCGCTCCGGCGACGATAAATTCGTCAGGACCAGCGGGAATGATATTGGGTTGTTCTGAATCAAACTCATCTTCGACTGAGCCAATGATCCGTTCCAGTACGTTTTCCAAGGTGACGACCCCGGTTACTGATCCAAATTCATCGAGGACGAGCGAAAGAAGTTGATGTGTTGCTTGAAAGTGACGCAGCACGAGACTGATTGGCATCGTTTCGTGAACTTTTTTGGGAGGACGCATTACGGATTGGATACTGAAGTCAGGCGTACTTAGATCGATGCCGAGCAAATCCTTGATGTGGGCAACGCCAACGACATCGTCCAGCGAGCCGTTGCAAACCGGGTAGCGAGTGTGTTTAGTGCGTTGCACTTGCTCAATGATGTGCGGAAGCGAGTCATTAACATCGAAAAACGAAACTTCATTCCGTGGAACCATGACACGGCGGACAATCATGTCATCGAATTCGAAGACGTTATTGATCAGCGAGTGTTCATCACGTGAAAGGTAACCATGCCGGTGTGCTTGGGTAATGAGGTCGCGAACTTCTGATTCTGAAGAGGGGCCGTCATGTTCTGAAGTCCCGGTGATGCCGCACATCTTCAGCAGGAATGCAGTGGTTTCATTCAGGATTGCCAAAGAGGGGTATAAAATGATGTAGAAAAATTTAAGCAGTGCAGCGCACCACAGCAGCATCGCCTCTGGGCGGCGAATGGCGTAGATTTTTGGAAATTGCTCGCCTACGACCAGATGCAAGGCAGTGATGAAAAGAAACGCTGTGCCAAACCCGAGCAATTTTAGCACGGCTGGGTCACTGATCCCCATCGCATGAAGGACAGGTTCAATCAGTGCGGAAAAGGCGGGTTCACCAACCCATCCCAGACCCAATGAAGCCATCGTGATGCCCAGTTGGCAGGCCGAAAGGGATTTGTCGAGGCGTTCGGCCAACCACTGCGCTGTCTTTGAAAAAGCGCGTTGCTCCCGGACCATCTGGTCAATTCGAGATGGCCGGACTTTGACCAATGCAAATTCCGCTGCCACAAAAAAACCGTTCAAAATGATCAAAACGAAGGCGCCAGCGAGAAGCAGAATGTTGTCCATCACGGATCCGATGCGGTCTTAATAGGGCAGAAGGAGGGTTCGCAAGCGGTTATAGCAGGTAGAAAATGGCTTTTTGCCGGCTTCTTTGCATATCGGCGCTCCGAATCGAGTGAAATTCTATCGCAAACATGGACGGATCGTCGCGGTGGCATCTCCTCGGCTGGGAACGGGTCGAATGACCTTGACCGCTGAACCCACTCGGACTAATTCTACGGGGAACTTGGCTGAAGTCTGTTCCCGCCCTAGCCCAACCACGGAAGGTTGTACGATGGCTGACCAAATAAAAAATGTCCCATTGCTGGACATCAATCGAGATAATCGTCCCCATCGCGACGAATTCGTTGACGCACTCGCCGCAGTGGTCGATAGCGGCCGGTTTCTGTTCGGCCCAGATGTGGTGGAACTGGAGCGTGAAGTTGCCGCCTACAGTGAAGTCGACAATGCAGTGGGATGTGCATCGGGAAGCGATGCTCTGCTGCTGGCGTTAATGGCGTTGAATATCGGCCCTGGCGATGAAGTCATCGTTCCAAGCTTCACGTTCTTCGCGTCTGTCAGTTGCATCACTCGCCTGGGAGCAACACCGGTCTTCGTTGACATCAGACCAGATACATTCAACATCGATGTTGACAAGATTCCTGAAGCGATCACCGACAAAACCAAGGCGATCATTCCCGTTCATCTGTTCGGTCAGTGCGCGGAAATTGACAGGATCTGTCAGCTTGCTTGCGATCATGATCTGCCTGTAATCGAAGATGCAGCTCAGGCTATTGGCGCCGCTTATCATTCCCGTCCTGCTGGCAGTTGGGGACTGATTGGTTGTTTCAGCTTCTATCCGACCAAGAACCTTGGTGGCATGGGTGATGGCGGCATGATGACTTCCTGTGACGCGGCCACTGCTGATCGCCTGCGGTTGTTTGCAGGGCATGGCATGCGACCACGCTACTATCACCAGGTGATAGGAATTAACAGCCGGTTAGATACGTTCCAAGCTGCCGTTCTGCGAGTCAAGCTGAAGCACCTGCCGGCTGCAGTAGAATCCCGCTCAAACATCGCGGAACGATACGGCCGAATGTTGGTGGAAGAAAATATAGTGGATCAAGATGCCATCACTTTGCCAAAGCATGACGCAAATGCTTTTCATGTTTGGAATCAATATGCCATCCGTGTTGCCGGTGGCAGGCGAGACGCGCTGAGAGCGCACTTGGCAGAGAATGGTGTTGGGAGTGAGATCTACTACCCTGTTCCAATGCATCAGCAAGAGTGTTTCACCCACCTTCAGGCAGATCGCTCGAGACTTGTTGAAACCGAGAGGGCCAGTGAGGAAGTTCTGAACCTTCCAATCTTCCCAGGTTTGACCGAAGCCGAGCAGTGCCGCGTGATAGAAGTGGTTGCTGATTACTTCGCCAGTTGCGCGAGCAAGGTGGCAGCCTGATTCATCACTTTGACTTTGCTTGATTGGCACGCTTGGCTGCTTTGAGAGCCAAACGCGGGATCGATTTCTGGATCGCGAGCCACTCCGGCGATGCACCTCGCTTGGGGCGTACGATAAATTCGTAGCCCGTTGGCAGGACGGCCTGTTGCTGTCGGAAAGATTCCCGTATCAGTCGCTTCCAGCGATTACGGACAACGGCATTCCCCGTTTTCTTGGGGATCGTAATCCCGATTCGCATGGTGTCATCGCCTGCCGCCCGCGGTAGGGCAAACAAGACCAGCGTGCCGTCAGCGACGCATGTTCCCAAGCGGATGATCTTCGTGAAATCTCCACTGCGAGTGACGCGTCGTGTTTTACCGAACGTATAACGCATGTTGGGTCTTGTAAGTAAACCACCAGAAATGGTGTTTGAGGGTCTTGTAGGTTGGTGACATGTGTATGCATGCGAGAGTCTGTAACGCGTTGGCACAAGCACACCAGACGCGGTCTACTGAGTCTACAAGCGTCAGCATACCGGACAGGCATCGAACGCACAGACGCCAAACCGATCTCAGCAGCTATCGTCTGTCACGACGACGACACTTGGCTAGAACAGCAAGCCTTCGCGAAGCGTGAGCGAATTGTGAGCATCGAATTGCTCAATGAGTTTTTGGGACTCTTCGTCCGTTTCCTTGGGGACCTCGATTTGCAACACGACAAAAAGGTCGCCTGCAGACCCATCGCGTTGTTTCACGCCCTGCCCTTTCAGTCGGAGTCTGCGTCCGCTGCTGCTGTTGGCCGGAATGCTGAGAGCGACGGTGCCTGAGGGGGTGGGAATGTCGATTTTTGCACCTAGAACAGCCTCGCTGATGCTAACGGGAAGATTCAATTCCAAGTTGCGACCATTGCGACTGAAGCAAGGGTGATCGGACACTTTGATCAAAAGAATCAGGTCTCCGTTGGCTCCGCCATTGGGGGATGGCTGTCCCCGATCTCGGAGCCTGATTTTGGATCCCGTTTCGACACCAGCGGGAATATTCACTGAGATTTTTTCGTCATTCAGATAGAACTCTGTCTTGCCACCTTGAACGGCAGTTTGCAGAGGTATTTCAAGCTCATGACGAGTGTTCCCACCTTTTTGCGGCGGAGCCTGCCGTTGGCGGCCACCCGCCCCTCGGCCGCGACCACCACCGCCCATCATCTGTTCAAAGAAGTCTGAGAATCCATCGAATTGCGTTTGTCCACCGCCGCCGCCGCGGCCCCCTCTGCCACCTCCAAATACCTGGTCCAGATCAAGACCATCAAAACCACCGGCACCAGGTTGGTAGCCACTGCTGCGAATCTTCTCGAAATCGGCGCCGTAGCGATCATAAGCTGCGCGTTTCTCTTCATCACTCAAAACGTCATAGGCTTCCTGCGCACGCTTGAACTTCTCGCTCGCAACTTTGTCATCAGGATTCTTGTCCGGATGGTACTTCAGTGCCAGCTTGCGATGCGCTTTTTTGATCTCGTCTTTTGATGCGTCGCGACCGACGCCGAGCGTTTGGTAGAGGTCTTCAGCCACGGAGTAAAACTACGGATTGAGTGATGGAGTGAATTTCGATTCAGTCTGGACAACCATGTTATCCTGACATCTGCCAACTTGGCACATAATTGGTGGAATCGCTACCCAAGCAAAAGTTGAACCGAGGATGCTTCCTGTGGATGGGAAACATTCAATTTTCGCGGCGATTCCCGTGGCTTCCGCGTTTTGTTGAGGGAACGCAGTTGTTGCGATAGCTCTTTTTTGCCGTTTTGACGCTGTGGATGGCTTCATCCTGATGCGCCGCAAACTCCGATTTTGGCGGTGTGCCTTGGCTTTCGATAGTCTGGCCCAGGCTAGAAGAAGATAAACGGTGGGGTAGCAACTTGGGGGGTGTCGCTGATTTCATGAAGGCTTGATCTGCAAGGGTTGGATTCGGAGCAGGGTCGAAAGAATCTCGCCTTTCCAACTATTCATGGGTTATCTCTAGGCGTCTGCTGAGGGGGGTGGGCGAGGCTCTTGCCTGACAGCGTGATCACTTTTTGAGTGGCATCGACATCAACTGGGCCGGGCAGTGAATATCTTTCGAGCGTTTGTGAATTCACCGTTTTCGCCAGCCGACACCAGTGGTCGCGGGCCATTGCACCGCGGGCCCATTCCATCTTGGACCATAGGTTTTGCATGGCCGAGATGACGACGACGCGGTCGGTTGAGTGATCGCGTTTCAGCGCGACTGCGTCTTGCTGACCTCCGGTGCACCCGTTGTCGATTTGGTGACTATCCAGCCATGTTTGGGCTAGTTGGTCCACGAGGCTTCGCCATTCGCGTTGTCCCGAAACGGCACGATTGATCGCGTCGACCGCGTGTGGATAGCGGTGTTCGATGGTGGGGATTAGTTCGTGGCGTATCCAGTTGCGCTGATAGTGCAGCTGTTGATTTGAGGAATCTTCTCGCCACGGTTGATCAACTTCGGTCAGTGCCGTGCGGATTTCAAGTCTTGAAGCTGTGATTAATGGGCGGTAGAGCACGAGATCCGTGCCGATGGATCGAGTGTGATTGATACCGGTCAGTCCAGCAGGTCCAGTGCCGCGCAGAAGGTGGTGTAGCACGGTCTCGGCGTTGTCGTCTGCTGAGTGCGCCACCGCGATGTATCGTGCGCCTGATGCATGAGCCGTGTCAGTCAGGAACTGCATTCGCATGGAACGTAATGCGGCCTCGCTGGTTTCGTCGGATTGTGTACGTTTGGTTTGAAACCTGAGTCCCAGTTCCTCTGCAAGCTTCTGGACAAATTGCTGGTCGTTGTCGGATTCAGAGCCACGTAGGGCATGGTTGTAGTGTGCGGCAATCAGAAAGCCGCGGGGAGGATCGTTGCCTTGGGTACGCAGTTCTGCCATGAGTCGCAGCAAGGCAACGCTGTCGGCCCCGCCGCTGCAACCGATCACAACCCCCAAGTCTCGCCACTTTTGCGTGGCCCAGTTGGCCGACATCAGGCCAATCAACCTGGACCAACTAGGGGCATTTTTCGGGGGCTTGTTCATGATTTCGTTCGATTGCAGCTTCGGAATGACAGTGGATTCGCAGCCGCGTTGTATCGCGGTAGGAGATGAACTGTTACGCTATCGCTTGAGAGGGACCCTGCTTGGTCCGTCGACAATATTCACCAAGATTAACAACTACTACGGACAACAGAATCACCTGTCGCCAATTGGGCTGAACTTTAGCCGCGTTGGTTGCTCTGTCCAGCTTGTCACTTCAGCGTCGTCATGTGGCCGTTTCTTCATTCGTTTCTTCTTCGATACATCCATGGCTTTGCAGCATGTGTTGAGGTGGTTTTTCGGATATTCGCTCGCCTCTCAGAGGTAAGTGTCTCTGGGATCCGGCGGGATTCAGGCTGCATTGACGATACGAGAGCCCACGATCTGTGTGGCCTGATGGCTTTTTGTGGTCATCGTTCATGGTTGGCAAAGAGCGGCATTCGCGACTTTATTTCGAAGGAAATGTTCCTCTGTTTGTTGAGGACCAATGCTTCTTGCTCACAGCAAGGGCGTTCGGTCGAAGCACGCAGGCAGGAACGTGTGGGGATGACCTCCCCAGACTGGTGGTTTTTGAGTCCTCTGATAAGAGGGCAGTTGAATGACTTCAGAACAAATGCTGCAGATCCTGATCTCCTTGATAGTCGGGGCTGCAATCACAGTCGTTTTTTTCAAGCTCATTGAAAAAAAACGAAAGGCCAAGCTCGAGGAGGAAGCTGAACGGCTTCTCGAAGCTGCGCGACGGCAGGCTGATACCGAACGCAGTGAGATGTTGGTGGCAGCCAAGGAGGCGGCGCTGTCTCTCAAGGCGGAGTCTGACGAGGAACTGGTTGCTGGGCGTAAAAGCCAATTGCAGCGTGAGCAAAAACTGGATCGTCGTGACGAGCAACTGCAGACGCAGGAGGACTCACTGCGAAAGCAGCAGCGTGGGCTTGAATCAAGTCAGACTCGCCTGGCAGCACAGTTGAAAGGGCTGACCGAGCAACGCGAGCAATTGGATGGCACGCTGAAAGAACAAACTGCGATTCTAGAGCAGGCCAGCAGCATGACGCGCGAGCAAGCTGGCGAAAAATTGATGGAAGCCATGTCGCGTGAGTTGGAGCATGAGCGTGGATCAGCCTTGCTGAAACACAAAAAACTCCTCAGTAATGTGGTCGACGCGCAAGCAAGAGAAATGTTGTTGACCGCTATCCAGCGCTATGCTTCCGCCCACACGTCGGAATCCACGACCAGCACAGTTGATGTTCCCACCGATGACATGAAAGGCAGGATTATCGGTCGCGAGGGAAGGAACATTCGGGCATTCGAGAAAGCTACCGGCGTCGATGTGATTATTGATGATACACCGGGTGTGGTGATCGTCAGTGGTTTTGATCCGGTCCGTCGAGAAATTGCCCGCAGGGCTTTGCAGAAACTCATTTCAGATGGACGAATTCATCCTTCGAAGATCGAAGAGGTCGTTGGCGAAACTGGAAAACAGATCGAAGCATTCATGATGCAAAAAGGGCGGGAAGCCGCTGATGAAGTCAATGTTCCTGGGCTGCATGATCGAATCATCATGATGTTGGGACGCCTGCACTTCAGGACTTCGTACAGTCAGAACGTTCTTCGACATAGTGTTGAGGTGGCTTTTGTCTCTGGACTGGTCGCGGAGATGTTGGGGATGAATGGCGATCTTGCTCGGCGGTGTGGATTGCTGCACGACATCGGGAAAGCTGCTGACCATGAGCTGGAAGGTGGGCATCCGAAAATTGGTGCTGATCTGCTACGGCGACATGGCGAGGGGCCTGAAGTGGTGCATGCAGCGTTGGGGCATCACGATGAAATTGTGACAGAACACCCCTACACGATGCTGGTTGCTACCGGTGATGCTTGCAGTGCCAGTCGGCCGGGAGCCCGCCGTGAATCGTTGGAACGCTACGTCAAAAGAATGGAAGAGCTGGAGTCAATTGCGGCAAGGTTTGACGGCGTACGACAGGCATTTGCAATCAGTGCGGGTCGAGAATTACGCGTGATCGTCAGTAGTGATCTCACCACAGATGAACAGGCAGCCGCTATCTGTCAAAATATTGCCAAGGCTTTTGAGGCAGAGTTGACCTATCCGGGCGAAATCAAAGTGACGGTGGTGCGTGAGGCACGGTTCACCGAAACTGCAAAGTGATCCCTCGATGGGATCTCGGCAGGATCGGGCATCGGTGTCGCAAATTTGCATCGCTGAACACTCTGTAGGAAGCGTTTTGAGGGCGGCTTTCGGTCGCACGCCCGAAGCAGCGGTCGCTCGGATATCCGTTTCGGACGTTTTAGGTGCGAGCTGAACGCTCGTGCTGGCCACAGAGGGATCAGTCACGATAGGTCGTGGAGTACTGATAAGATCGACATTTGGGTGAATTAAGACCCGTCCGCTGATGCTCATAGGTTGACATTCTTGCGTCGCGGCGCTATCTTCGCAGGCTTCCATTTTGTGCTAGTTCCGTTGCGATAGGCAGCATCGGTAATGCCCAAGAGATTTCCTGCCTGAGACAGGCCTCCATGATCTCAGCAGTGCACTCTCGCGGGGCGACTAAGTAACACTTCCTAAAGCAGCTCGACCCGCTCAATAGTTGGGGAGAGTTAAGTAGAGACGGACTCGATATGAGCGTCGATTTTGAAGCAATTGCTCAACGCGGGCGTTGCGATGCATCCAGTTTAAAACTCGCGCAGCCCCTGCTGGAACAAGGCTTCTCACCGCCTTTCCTTGCACGCTACCGATGCGATGAATTGGGTGGTTTGAGCGAATCAAGTTTGTGGGCTTTGTCCGCAGCGATCAAAAATGAGCAAAAGATTGCTCAAAGACGAGAAGAGTTGCATGCCGCTTGGCAGCAAACTTCGCTCTGTGATCCTGCGATCGGTCAAGCGATCCAAAAGTCCAATTCGCTACGGATGCTTGGAAGACTGGGACGACGGCTCAAAGCAGAGTCGAATGAGCAGAGTAACGATCCAACCTTGCTGGCCGTTCGAGTTCTGAATCCACAAAAAGGCGATGGCAGCGACTTTGCTGAAATCGCTCAGAAAGTGGAAGGGATTCAGGATGGGACCGCAGCGGTGCTAGGACTGGAGGAAGCGTTGGCAAAACGCTTGGCCGGCGATCCACGGGTGATCGCTGCTGCAGTTCGTTGGCTTGTGAAAAATGCACAAATCAAAATAGCGAACGTCAGTGATCCACACACGCCGAAAGAAGAGCCCGCGGCCGCGAAGTCTGGCTCTAAAAAGATGAAGCCGGCCGACGCAACTCCAGCTGCCGACGCAACTCCAGCTGCCGACGCAACTCCGGCTGCCGACGCAGTACCAGCCGCCGACGCCGCACCAGCCGCCGACGCAGCACCAGCCGCCGACGCAACTCCAGTCGCCGACGCAGCTCCAGCCGCCGACGCAGCAGCAGCCGCCGATGCAACTCCAGCCGCCGACGCAACACCAGCCGCCGACGCCGCACCAGCCGCCGACGCAGCACCAGCCGCCGACGCAACTCCAGTCGCCGACGCAACTCCAGTCGCCGACGCAGCTCCAGCCGCCGACGCAGCACCAGCCGCCGACGCAACACCAGCCGCCGACGCAACACCAGCCGCCGACGCAGCACCAGCCGCCGACGCAGCACCAG